>Ga0209676_1000092_pt1 | contig 250453 bp, 235 predicted proteins | sample AraplaCvi_mLB_r2_FD_184282 | JGI IMG/M metagenome (GOLD analysis project Ga0209676, IMG submission 184282) | Arabidopsis root microbial communities from North Carolina, USA - plate scrape MF_Cvi_mLB_r2 (SPAdes) (version 2) | ecosystem: Host-associated > Plants > Roots > Endosphere | place... | reverse complement strand
CATTCCCGGCCCCACCGATCAGGGTATCAAGGCCGGTGCCGCCATCGAGCAGATCGCTGCCAGCGCTGCCAAGCAGCGAATCATTGCCGGCATCGCCAAAAAGATTGTCGCCGATGGTGAGATTACCGCCAGCCCTCACCGTGTCATTACCATCCAGACCATGCAGGGTATTGACGCTGCTATTGCCGGTCAGCAGGTTATCGAGCGCATTGCCGGTCCCATCGATATCGGCAGAACCCGTCAGGGCTAGCTGTTCGAAATCGGCTGCGAGCGTATAGGTCGCCCCGACGTAGATACGGTCGATGCCACCGCTATCGATGAGCGTATCGTCCGCATCGATGTAATAGAAGTCGTTGCCGGCGCCGCCATTCAGCGTATCCGCCCCGGCATCGCCTTGCAGAATATCATTGCCGGCACCGCCCGACAGCAGATCGGCCCCCTCGCCGCCATAAAGCTTATCGTTACCAGCACCGCCGTCGAGAATATCGTCCCCGTCCCCGCCCGATAGCAGATCGTTGCCCGTCGTGCTGGTATCATCCCCAAAGAGCGTGTCATTGCCGGCACCGCCATAAAGGCTGTCATCGCCGGTGCTGCCGAGGAGCCGGTCATCGCCGTCTTCGCCCTCCAGGCTATCATTCCCGATCCCGCCGGACAGGGTATCGTTCCCGACACCGCCATAGAGACTATCGTTGCCGGCCTCGCCGATCAGGCGATCATTGCCGCCGCGCCCATACATCACATCATTGCCGGCCCAGGCATTGAAGGTGTCGTCCGCCGTCGAGCCGGTAAAGCTATCGGCGTAAGCCAAAATCAGGCGATCGAAGGCAGTCGCATTGTCGGATTCGAGAGTCTTGATGAACGCGGGCGCCGAGACCGAAAGTCCTGTTGCAGACTGGCCCAAAACGCCATCCACCGAAAACCGGAACGAGGTTACCGTACCGGCGGTGAACTGGCCGTACTGATCATATTTCAGCCCCTGCCCGAAAATGCTGAACGAGATGAAACGGCCATCAGCCAAGGTGCCGGAAACCGTGAAATTGGTCGTCGACATCACGTCTAACGAGCCATCTACCAAATCTTGCTCGAGAACATCGGAATCCGGGATGTTATATACGACTTTTGCCATTTCACTCACCAACAGGACAACCTTAGCGGTTGAGATAGCAAAGCCTCCACGCGCGTTCAAATTAATTAACAGACATCGATTCCGCTTTTATCAAAAATTCAAAAAGCCATAATTAAAGAAAATAGCCATATATCAAATAGACTGAACACAGACGAATAATCATCTCAACACTTATCAATAAATCTTTTACCATCAACCCAGGCGCAAACACCACACAACAACTACTATCACAGAGTTCAAAATCCCCGTAGATCCTCTCAGGACCCGTATATTTGCCAGAGACCCACATAAAGCTAACAGCGTAAAGTCTTTGGCTATAGACCAAGGACTGACAGATGCTACGGAATTTAAGCAATATTGAAGGCGATGGCGCTGCATTGGCTTTTACGACAGCCAGGCAGCAGAAAATCGTCGATCTCTGGGAACAGCTTGCCCTGTCTCACCCGCCGTCACGGGCGGATTTCCCGCCCGAGGTCTTGCGGGACAATCTCGGTTATGTCGCTATCATCGAGCACAATCAGAATGCGTGTTTCCACTTCCGCCTTGCCGGGACGGAACTCGTGCGCCGCGCTCATAAAGAATTGACCGGCCTGTCGTTCGAAGAGCTCTATTCTGGCGACCAATTAGTCCACCTCAATGCGCTCTTCAGCCGGACGCTGGCCTTCGGGCGCCCGCACCGGGCCGTGGGCATTTCGGCCTTCGGATCTGAAGCACCCGCGATGGAGGTCGCCCTCCTGCCGGTCTGTGGGAATGGCGGGCGACAATTCAGTCAGGTCCTGGCGATTTTCGCCTTCACCGGCCCCTTGCCTGAATACCGTTCCAGACGCACCCACCCCTTGATTCGTTAACCAATACATTCCTGTGATAAGCGCTATCTCGGCAATGCCTTGATGGACGACGGGGCCCAGAAGCCCTATCGTGGCCGCCTCTCAATCGGCGGTAAAAAAAACATGAAAAAATCTGGCGCGATTCTTCTGGTGGCCGGCCTCGCGGTCGGCGCAATTGGTGGCTTTTTTGCGGGTCGCGGCAAGCCCGAAACGGCCCCGCCCCCGGCCGTCGCCAGCATCGCCCCACCGCCCGCCGCCGGTAGCACCAGCGCCCCGGTAACCGTGCCTGCCGGGACTTCGACAGACCAGACCTCCGCCGCCACGAGCAACACGACTCCGTTAACCACTTTGGGCCTGCCGCCCAGCCTGGACTTCCTGCGTCTGGCGGTCGAACGCGGCCAGACCCAGAACGCCTGCTTCCATTTTTCGGGCAATTTGCGCCCGGACGCCGATTATACCCCCTTCGTCAGTGTCGAGCCCGCCGCCAAGCCCGCCATCCGCGTCGTGGGCCAGAGCCTGTGCCTGGCCGGGCTGCCACGTCCCAAGAGCACCATCACCCTGCTGAAAGGCCTGCCGGGCGAGAGCGACAAATCGCTGGCCCAGGACGCCGTGGTGCCGGTCGATTTCGGCCCGGCGCAGCCCAGCGTCTCCTTTGCCGGCAACGGCTATGTACTGCCGCGCCTCGGCACCTCGGGCGTCGTGCTGGAAGTTTCCGGCGTGCGCGAGGTCGATATCCAGGTCCTGCGCGTCGGCGACCGCATGCTGTCGCGTGAGACCAGCGAGGAATTCCCCCGCACCAATCTTTATGCCTGGGACGTTCGGCGGATCGCGCAGGATCGCGGCGCCGTGATCTGGAAGGGCGTGATGAGCGTGCCTCAGAGCGACAGCCCAACCCCGATCGCCTTCCCGCTGGCCGAGGCCCTCAAAGAACGTAAGCCCGGCGCCTATCTGATCGTCGCGACCCCGCTGGTCAACGGCAAGACGTCCGAAGACGATGATTGGGGCCGCAAGGCGACCCAATGGGTGATCGATACCGATCTGGCCATGACCTCCTATCGCGGCGGCGACGGGTTGACCGTCACTTTGCGCTCGCTTGCTTCGGCAAAGCCGGTGGTCGGGGCCGAGATCCAGCTGATCGCGACCAATAACGAGATCCTGGGTACCGCCAAGAGCGACGGCGAAGGCCTGGTGCGCTTTTCGGCAGCCCTGCTGAACGGCAGCGGCGGTAATGCACCGGCAACGCTCTATGCCTTTGGCGGCAACAAGGATTTTGCCCTGCTCGATCTGCGCCGTCCGTCCTTCGATCTTTCCGATCGCGGGGTGACCGGCCGCACGCCGCCGGGCACTTTCGATGCCTTCTTCTATACCGACCGCGGCATCTATCGCCCCGGCGAGACGGTCTACCTCAGCAGCCTGCTGCGCGACACCGGCAGCAAATCTGCCGAGGGCCAGTCGATGTGGGTCGAGATCCGCCGCCCGAACGGCACCATTTTCCGCGCCGAGGAATGGCCGGCGACGGCCGGGGGTGGTCAGACCAAATCGATCGATTTGCCGGCATCGGCCCCGCGCGGCTTCTGGGGCGTGACCGCCTATCTGCATAAAGACGGTCCGCAGATCGGATCGACCGAAGTCGATGTGCAGGACTTCGTGCCGCAGAAGATGAAGGTCACGGCCGAAGTGGCGGGCGAACGCCCGAGTGTCACCGAGCCGATCACCGTCGATATCGCGGCAGACTTCCTTTATGGCGCCCCGGCCCCGGACATGAGTGTCGAGGTCGAGGCCCATGTCATCGCCGACGACGAGCCGTTCGAGGGGGCCCAGAAATGGGCGATCGGTCGCCATAACGAGGTCTTCGAGCCGCAGACCGTGTCGTTCGAAGTGCCGGCAACCGATGCGCAAGGCCGTGCCCAGGCGGTCGGCAATCTCGGTGCCCTGCCGCCCTCCACCCGGCCGCTGCGCGCCAATATCACTGCCAATGTGTTCGAACCGGGCGGCCGGCCGGTCGGCGCCGATCTGACCCGCCCCCTGCGCATCAAGCCGCTGTGGATCGCGATCAAGAAGATGGGCGATGGCGATTGGGTTGCCGAAGATGCCGATTCCAAGCTGGAAGTCGCCGCCTTCGACGCCAATGGCGCCCGGATCGAGGCCAATGGGTTGCGCTGGCGGCTCGTGAAAGAATATTGGAACTATCGCTGGTATCGCCGCGATGGCGACTGGCGCTATGCCGTCGATATCACCGACCGCGTGCTCGATATCGGCACCGGCGCCACCAAACCGGCCGAAACTCTGGCGATCGCACGTAAGTTCGATTGGGGCCATTATCGCCTGGAAGTCGAAGAACCCAAGAGCGGCGCGGTTGCGACCTACGCCTTCCGCGCCGGCTGGGGTTCAACCCAGGACGACAGCGACACGCCGGACAAGTTGACCGTCGAGGTCGACAAGCCCAGCTTCAAAGCCGGCGAGACCGCCCATTTGAAGATCACCCCGCCGGCTGCCGGCGAGGTGCAGATCGTGATCGCCAGCGATAAGGTGCACCTCAGCAAGACCGTCAGCGTCGCGGCAAACGGTACCACGGTCGATCTGCCAACCAGTGCCGATTGGAACGTCGGCGCCTATGCCCTGGTCAGCTACCTGCATCCGCTGGATACCGCCAAGCCGGGCGAACCGGTGCGCGCCGTCGGCGTCGCCTGGATCGGCATCGATCAAGCGGACAAGAAGTTGCAGGTGGCGATGAACCTGCCCGATAAGATCCTGCCGGAAACCACCCTCTCCGTGCCGTTGAAGATCGATGGCGCGGCGGCGGGCGAGACCGTGCGCCTTACTCTGGCGGCGGTCGATGAAGGTATTCTGCAGCTGACGCAGTTCGACAGCCCGAACGCCACCGACCATTTCCTCTCCAAGCGCCGCTTGGCGCTCAGCATGCGTGACGACTACGGCCGCCTGCTGACCGGCAAGGCGGGCATCACCGGCCAGATCCGCGAAGGCGGTGACGGCATGGGTGGCGCGGGCCTGGCCCAGGTGCCGACCCGCACCGTTGCCCTCTTTGAAGGGCCGGTGACGGTCGCCGCCGATGGCAGCGCGGAAGTGAAGTTCGCGGTGCCAGACTTCGTTGGGCAATTGCGCGTGATGGCGGTTGCCTGGAGCGGCACCCGTGTCGGTCAGGCCGAGGGCAAGGTGTTTGTCCGCCAGCCGCTGGTCGCCGATGCCGGCTTCCCCCGCTTCCTCGCCCCGCGCGATGAAGGCCGGGTGACCTTGAGCCTGCATAACCTCGAAGCGCCCGAAGGCAAGTATCGCATCCGCATGACGGCCGAAGGCGCAGTTGCCATGGGGACGCCCTACGATAAGGAAATCGACCTGGCCCGTGATGCGCGGGTGACCGAACGTATCACCCTGCTGGGCCGCGAAATCGGTACCGGCACCGTTGCCCTCTCGGTCGAAGGGCCGAACGGCTATGGCTTCAAGCGGTCCTGGCCGATCACCGTACGTACACCCTTCTATCCGCTGACCCTGGAACAGGTGGCGTCGCAGTCGGCCGGGACGAAATTCACCCTCGACCCCAATCTGCTGATGCCATTCGAAGCCGGCAGCATCAAGCTGGCCGTCAACTACAGTCCCTTCAAGGGCGTCGACGTCCCCGGCCTGCTGCAATCCCTCGACCGCTATCCCTATGGCTGCACCGAACAGATCACCAGCCGCGCCTTGCCGCTGCTGCTGACCTCCGATCTCTCGGCCACCGCAGGCCTTGGTGCCGGCAAGGATGCCGATGCCCTGAAGCTGCGCGTTGCCCAGGCCGTCGAAACCGTCATCGAGCGTATGGATGAAGGTGGCCGCCCCGGCCTCTGGCGTCCGGGTGACGGCTATGCCGACCTGTGGGTCGTTGCCCAGGCGGTCGATTTCCTGTGGCTGGCCAAGCAGGCAGGTTACGCCGTGCCGGATGCGACCCTCGATCTGGGGCTCGAATATCTCGGCCGTCGCTTTGCCGACGAACGCCCGGCCCACATCGCCTATGCCCGTTATGTCCGCGCTCGGGCCGGCAAGGCGGATCCGGGTGATCTGCGCGCTCTCTATGACACCAGCCTCGACCGCATGCCGGGCGCCCTGCCGCGCGCGATGATGGGCGCGAGCCTTGCCCTGATCGGCGACACCAAGCGCGCCGCCGGTGCGTTCGTTGCGGCAGAACGCGTGCTGGGCAATACCCGCTGGGCCAATCCCTATGACGATGGCTATGCGACCTCGGTCCGTGAAGCCGCCGGTGCCCTGTCGCTGGCCATCCAGGCCAAGGCCAGCAACCTTGAGGTCTTCCGCCGCAAGGTGGAAAGCCTGACGCCTGCGCCCGAACGCAACACCACGCAGGAAAAACTGTGGCTGCTGCGCGCGGCCTCGGCGATGGCGGCAGGTCCTGCCCCGCGCATCTCGGCCAATGATATCGTGCCGGTCGGCGGCACCAATGGCGCGGTCAGCTTCCGCCCGTCTGTCGCCGATGTGCAGAAGGGCTATAGCCTGACCAACCAGGGCACGGACAATGTCTTCCGCACCCTCGTCATCCATGGCGCACCGAAGGAAGCCCCGCCGCCCTTGAGTGCCGGCTATACTCTGACGAAGAACTACTACACCCTTCAGGGCGATAGCCTCGACCCGACCCAGCTGACCCAGCACGACCGACTGATCGTCTCGCTGGAAGGCACCGCCAAGGATGCTGCCCGCCATCAGACCCTGCTGGTCGATCTGCTGCCGGCTGGCTGGGAAATCGAAAGCATCCTCTCGCTCGCCAGCCCCGAAGAAGGCGAAGAAGAGGAATATGAAGATGGCACGGCCGATGCCGCGGCGCCGGCCTCGGCTCGGGCTTATCCCTTCCTGTCCGACACTTCGCCGACCGTAATGCAGGAAGCCCGCGACGACCGGATGGTCGCCTCGATCGACCTGCCGGGCGCATCGGAGCCGGGCCAGGAGTTCCACATCGCCTATATCGTGCGGGCGGTTACCCCGGGGCAGTTCGTCCTGCCGGGTGCCGTGGTGGAAGACATGTACCGCAGCGGCGTCATGGCCCGCACGGTGTCTGCCACGACCGCAGTGATGCCTAAGTGAGAAAAGGGCGGATCGCGCTGGCGATCCTGGCGACGGCAACGGTCGGTACGCTGACCGTTGCCGCTCTCCTCGACGCGGCCTTTCCGCCCGACCTGACCCGCTACAACACCCGCGCCACCGCCGTTGCCGACCGCAGCGGCAAGGTGCTGCGCCTCTTCCCGACAGCCGACGGCACCATCCGCATCGCCGCCAAACCCGGCGATGTCGATCCGACCTATTTGAAGCTGCTGCTGGCGTTCGAGGACAAACGTTTCGGCCTGCATCCCGGCGTCGATCCGCTGGCAGTGCTACGCGCCACCGGCCAGAACCTTGCCGCCGGGCGCGTGGTTTCCGGCGCCTCCACCCTGACAATGCAAGTGGCCCGCCTGCTGGAGCCGCGCCCGCGCACCTATCGCGCCAAGGCCGTCGAGGCCCTGCGCGCTATTCAGCTCGCCTGGCATTTCGACAGCGATGAACTGCTGGGGATGTATCTGACCCTCGCGCCGATGGGGGGCAATCTGGAAGGCGTGCGAGCCGCGACGCTGGCCTATTTCGGCAAGGAACCGGACCGGCTGACCCTGGCCGAGGCCGCCCTGCTGATCGCTCTGCCCCAGGCCCCGACCAGCCGCCGGCCCGACCTGCACCCCGAAGCGGCGCGCGCCGGTGTCGTCCGGGTGCTGAACCGGCTGGTCGAGGAAGAGGCGATCACGGCCGAAGCGGGCCTTGAGGCGCAGGATGACGTACTGCCGACCCGCCGCCTGCCCCTGCCCTTCCAGGCCCCGCACCTCGCGCAGGCCTTGATCGATCCACCACCGCCCAGCGGTCTCGTCACCAGCAGTATCGATGCCGGCCTGCAGACCCGCTTGGAAGACCTCGCCCGCCGCGAGGCAGCACGCCTTGAGCCCGGCGCCACCGTCGCGATGCTGGTGGTCGAAAACGATAGCCGCAAGGTGCGCGCCGCCATCGGTCAGGCCGATTTCTTCGCGCCCGGCGGCCAGGTCGATATGCTGCGCGCCCAGCGCTCGCCCGGATCGACCCTGAAGCCTTTCGTCTATGGCCTCGGCTTCGATCATCTCGCTTTGCATCCCGACACCGCGCTGGTCGATCGCGCCATGCAGTTCGGCGATTATGCCCCGCGCAATTTCGACCGGCAGTTCCATGGCGCCACCACCGTCCGCCAGGCCCTGCTGGGGTCCTATAATCTGCCCGCCGTCCAGGTACTGGACCGGGTGGGGCCGGAGCGGCTGGCTGGGGCCTTTGCCCTTGCCGGTGCGCGGGTGACGAGTGTGCGCTCCGACGGCCCTGCCAGTCTGCCGCTGGCGCTCGGCGGGGTCGGCATCAGTCTCTCCGATCTCGCCATGCTCTATGCCGCGATCCCGGACAAAGGCCAAGTGCTGCCGCTGCTCTGGCGCGAAGACACGCCCAAGGGCACGCCGGTGAAGCTGATGAGCCCGGCCGCCGCCTGGTATCTGATGGATATTCTGGCCGATGGGCCGCCGCCGGTCGGCATCGGCCTCACGGGCGGCAGTTCGCGCAAAATCGGCTATAAAACCGGCACCTCTTATGGCTTTCGCGATGCGCTGGCAGTCGGTTTTTCCGGCAGCCACACCGTTGCGGTATGGGTCGGCCGGCCCGATGGCACGCCGCGCCCCGGTATCTTTGCGCGCACGGCGGCTGCGCCACTGCTCTTCAAGGCGTTCGACCGGATTGAGGGCAACCGGCCGCTGGTCGTGGGGCCGCCGCCCGAGGGCGCCTTGCCGCGGGGTCTGAAGCAAGAGTTGCCGCAAGGGTTGAGCCAGCTCGAAACCCGTCGCACGGCCCCCAGAGCCAAGGGGCTGGCCGTCGCCTATCCACCCCATGGGGCGGAGATCTTCCTCAATCCCGACGGGATCGCCCTGGTGCCGACCGGCGGTCAGGGGCCGTTTCGCTGGTATGTCGACGAGAAACCGCTGACCCAGTCGCCCTGGCGACCCGAGGAAGTTGGATTTGCCAAGATTACGGTGGTGGATGCGGCGGGATCGGCGGCCAGCGCGACCATTCGCGTAAGGGATAAGCCTTAGCGCTTACTCCGGGTCGGCGAGCTTCTTCATCGCCTCGACATCGAAGGTGAAAGCCACCTTCTCGCGCCGCTGCCCGCCCAGTTCTTCATAAAGTCGGACAGCGCCCTCATTGTCGCTGTCAGTCGTCAGGTCGATCCGGCCGATGCCTTTGGCGAGTGCCAATTGCGACAAGAACCCCATCAGACCGCGCCCAATGCCAAGCCCGCGCGCAGTTTCAACGACAAAAAGGTCTTTGAGGAAAATCAGCCCCTTAAGGCTGTTGCCGGGCCGCAGAATCGCGATGCAGGCAATCCCGACCGGCTTGCCCTTGCGGATGGCGAGGACAAAGCGTGTGCCCTCGCGCCCATCGAACACCCGCCCGACCATCTGGAGATAGACAGCCTTGGACGGGTGGGTCTTGTCGGGATGGTAGTGACTGTCGAGCGCCCGTAAAAGCGCTGCGACCGAGGCGGCATCCACCGCCCCGGCGAAGCGATATTCGACGCTCTCTGGCTCAGTGACCACTGAGTTCCAGCTTGACGCCCGAGGCGGTGAGCTGCGCTTCCAGGATGCCCTGGAGACGCTTCAGACCTTCGGCATCGGCGGCTTCGCAGCGGCCGACCAGCACGTCCTGGGTATTGGACGCGCGCAGCAGCCACCAGCCATCGGCCGTCGAGACGCGCACACCGTCGGTCGCATCGACCTTGGCATCGGGCGACTTGGCGAGGCGATCCTTCACTTCCTGCACCACCGCGAACTTGCGGGTGTCGGAGGAGGTGAAGCGCATCTCCGGCGTATTGATGCGGGTCGGCAGTTCGTCCCGCAGCTCTGCCAACGACTTGCCGGCCCATTCGATCAGCTCCAGCACGCGCAGGGCGGCATAAAGCGCATCGTCAACGCCGTACCAGCGGTCGGCGAAGAAGACGTGGCCCGACATCTCGCCGGCGAGCGGCGAGTTGGTTTCCTTCATCTTCTTCTTGATCAGCGAATGGCCGGTGTTCCACATCAGCGGCTTGCCCCCCAGGCGCGCCACTTCGTCGAACAGCACCTGGCTGGCCTTCACATCGGCGATGATCGTCGCACCCGGCTGCTTTTCCAGCACCGGACGGGCCAGCAGCGCCAGGAGCTGATCGCCCCAGAGCACCCGGCCGCGGCCATCGATCAGGCCGATACGGTCGGCGTCGCCATCAAACGCAATGCCGATATCGGCATTGTTCTGGGCAACGGCAGCCTTGAGCTGCACCAGGTTGCTCTCGACCGTCGGATCGGGATGGTGCGAGGGGAAGGTGCCATCGACCTTCTCGTTCAGCAGGATATGCTTGCCCGGCAAGCGCTGGGCGAGCGCGGCCATGACCGGGCCGCCGACGCCATTACCGGCATCCCAGGCGACGGTCAGCGGCTTGGTGATCTTGATGCCGTCGAGCAGCCGGTCGACGTAACGATCGAACAGCGGGGTATCTTCGACCTTGCCCTGGCCTTCGACATAATCGCCGGCCGCGGCAATCTTGCCGAGTTCCTGGATAGCGGCGCCATAGACCGGGCCACCCTGGAGCATCATTTTGAAGCCGTTATAGTCCGGCGGATTGTGCGAACCGGTGACCTGGACGCCCGCATCGGCCTTCAGCTCGAAGGTCGCGAAATAGAGCATCGGGGTTGCGCCTTCGCCCACCCGCTTGACGGTCAGCCCGGTGGAGGAGAGACCCTCCACCAGGGCGTTTTCCATATCGAGGGACGACAGGCGCCCATCGCGGCCGACGGCGACGCTGCTACCGCCCGCACGCCGGATCACAGTACCGAAAGCGCGACCGAGGTTGCGGGCATCGTCTGCCGACAGGGTCTTGCCGACGACACCGCGCACGTCGTATTCGCGCAGAATGGTCGCATCGAAGCGATAGGGCACTGCCATAGTCTGTTTTACTCCTGAACCGCGACGGACGGACGGCCGACGCCGGTGTAATGGATGCCTGCCTTTGCCATCGTCTCGGGATCGTAGACGTTGCGCAGATCGACCAGGATGGGCGACTTCAGCAAGCTCTTGACCCGGTTAAAGTCGAGGGCGCGGAATTCGTTCCATTCGGTGATCAGTACCAAGGCATCGGCACCTTCCATCACTTCATAGGTGCTGTCGGCATAGGTGATGCCGGAGATCAGCTTCTGAGCCTCGTGCGCGCCTTCGGGATCGTAGGCCTTCACGGTAGCACCGGCTTCGATCAGGGCCGGGATGATGTCGAGCGACGGGCTGTCGCGCATGTCATCGGTGTTCGGCTTGAAGGTCAGGCCGAGGATCGCGATGGTCTTGCCCTGGACCGAGCCGCCGCAGGCTGCGATGACCTTTTCGGCCATGGCGCGCTTGCGCTTGTCGTTGATGTCGACGACGGTTTCGATGATGCGCAGCGGCGCGCCGGCTTCCTGGGCGGTGCGCACCAGAGCCAACGTGTCCTTGGGGAAGCAGGAGCCGCCATAGCCCGGACCGGCATGGAGAAACTTCTTTCCGATACGGCCATCGAGGCCGATGCCCTTGGCGACGTCATGCACATCGGTGCCCAGCTTCTCGCAGAGATCGGCGATCTCGTTGATGAAGGTGATCTTGGCAGCCAGGAAGGTGTTCGCCGCGTATTTGATCAGTTCCGAAGTCTCGACCGTGGTGAAGACGATCGGGGTTTCGATCAGATAGAGCGGGCGATAGAGCTGCTTCATCACTTCCTTGGCGCGGTCGGTGCGGGCACCGATCACGACGCGATCCGGGCGCATGAAGTCGTTGATCGCGCTGCCTTCGCGCAGGAATTCCGGGTTCGACACGACGTCGAATTCGGCATCCGGGCGGGTCTCGCGAATGATCTTTTCGACCGCGCGGCCGGTGCCGACCGGCACGGTCGACTTGGTCACGACGACGGTGTGACCTGTCAACGATTCCGCGATTTCCTTAGCGGCTGCATAGACGTAGCTGAGGTCGGCATGACCATCGCCACGACGCGACGGCGTGCCGACGGCGATGAAGACGCAGTCGGCTTCAGCAACGGCGGCCTTGAGATCGGTCGTGAAGGTCAGGCGGCCCGCCTTCACGTTCTGCTCGACCAGCTTGTCGAGGCCCGGCTCATAGATCGGAATTTCGCCCTTGTGCAGACGTTCGATCTTGCCAGCGTCCTTGTCGACGCACGTCACATGAACGCCGAATTCCGAGAAGCAAGCACCGGAAACAAGGCCAACATAGCCGGTGCCGATCATCGCGATACGCATCTGTCTTTATTCCTTATCTCAGGCGTTCAGGACGTAGTCCTTGACCCCTTCGCGATTAGCAATCGCGAGGATCGTGTTCATGATCTCGACCTTCATATCGTCGCGCTGCAGCGCAAAGGCGATATTCGCTTCGAGGAAGCCGACCTTGTCGCCGCAGTCGAAACGGCGGCCGACATAGCGCAGCCCATGGAAGGGCATCACGCCGATCAGATCGGCAATGGCGTCGGTCAGCTGAATTTCGCCGCCCGTGCCGCGCTCCTGGCGGTCGAGCTGCTGGAAGACCTTCGGGTCGAGGATATAGCGGCCGACAACGGCGCAGGTGGAAGGCGCATTGGCGGGTTTGGGCTTTTCCACGAGGCCCTTGGCCGAGACCAGCGTGCCCTCTTCCTTGTCGGTATCGAGGATGCCGTAGCGCGAGGTATGTTCGCGCGGCACATCCATGACGGCGACCATATTGCCGCCGATATCCTCATAGGCCTCGATCATCTGACGCAGGCAACCGCGGTTCTGTTCGGCCAGGATCAAATCGTCGGCGAGCAGGACGGCGAAGGGCTCGTCATTCCCAACCAGCGCGCGGGCGCACCAAACGGCATGGCCGAGGCCGAGCGGTTCGGGCTGGCGAGTATAGGCGACCTTACCCGGCCCGAGCGGAATATCGCGGATCATCGCCCAAAGGTCGTTCTTGCCGCGCGATTGCAGGAAATTGCCGAGTTCCTGCGAATTGTCGAAATGGTCTTCGATGGCTGTCTTACCGCGACCGGTGACGAAGATGAATTCCTCGATCCCAGCTTCGCGGGCTTCCTCCACCGCATATTGAATCAGCGGCTTGTCAACGACAGGCAGCATCTCCTTCGGCATCGCCTTGGTTGCCGGCAAGAACCGGGTACCGAGACCACCCACCGGAAAGATTGCCTTGCGGACTTTCTTATTGCTCATGCGACCCTCGTTATCGTCCGGCCGTTTTGCGAACCATGCTGCTCACCCTGGCCAATACCGCCCAACCTTAGGCGTAAATGTGGGGATTTCATGGTTTGCTCTTGTATGACGCCCGACCAGCGCTGTTCGAGGAGTGTCTTGCCACGATGGCAAGGTCTATTCAAGCGGCCCCACAGTTAAGCTTTAGTAAGGTCGAACCCATCGAGTAGCGGCAGCTTCAAGGCTTGCAGCAGCGCACGCACTTCGGCGCGGGCTGCGACATGGCTCACCGACAGCGAACCGCCCACCCCTTCCTCGCGCAAATCGAGCAGCGTGAGGCCCTTCAAGAACAGTTCGCGGAAGATCACACGCTCGGAAAACCCAGGCGCCGTGCGGAATCCGATGCGTTTGGAGAGGGCTTCCATCGCGGTCGCCACGTTCTGGCGGTTCTTGGCTTCGACATGGCTTAGGCGGTTGCGCATCACGATCCAATCGACCGGCGACAGCTTTCCAAGCGCGCGCCTTTTGCGCTGCTCCCACACCATTTCCGCATAGGTCGAGGGGCGGATCACTTCGAAGGTATTGGGATCCACCTGCCCCAGCACGTCGAAATCGATGAAACTGTCGTTGAGCGGCGTGATCAGCGTGTCGGCGGCGATGTGACCCCGGCGTGACAAAGGATTATCCGAGCCCGGACAATCGATCACCACAGCGTCGTGTTTGGCGATCAGGGCACCGACTTCATCGTCGAACCGGTCGGCCTGATCGAGCGGGATCGCTACATGTTCGGAAATCGGGATCGGCGCGCCGGTAAGCGCGCGGAAGGCGGTGCGGTTCTGAAGGTAGCGCGTCAGGGTCGCCTGGCGCGCATCGAGATCGACCGAGCCGACCGACAGGCCGCAGCGCATGAGGGCGACGATCAGATGCATCGCCGTGGTCGACTTGCCCGAACCGCCCTTCTCGTTCCCGATGACGATGATGTGAGCGCGTTTGGCAGGAGTATCCGACATCAATTTCCCTCGAACTGCGGCTTGATCTTGGAGACGAAGGCGGTCACGCCGCGATGGTAGTCTTCGGTCTCGAAACAGGCGAATCCCTCGGCCAGCTCGTCCTCGCTCAAGGGCTTGGGATCGGCTAGGCGGCGGGCGAATTTCTTGTGCCAGCGATTGACGAGCGGCGCGCCGGCGGCAATACGGTTGGCGGCGGCCATGGCTTCCACCTCGATCTCGGCATCATTGACGAGGCGCGAGATAAGGCCGATGCGCAAGGCTTCCTCGGCATCGAAGATCTTGCCTTCCAGCAGGATCTCCATCGCGGCCGAGCGGCCGACAACCGAAATCAAGCCATCAAGCTCGGGATAGGACATCACGAAGCCCAGGCGATTGATCGGAATGCCGAAGCGCGAGGATTGGCCGGCGATGCGGATATCGCACAGCATGGCAAGCTCCACCCCGCCGCCGATGCAATTGCCGCTGATCTGCGCCACCATCGGATGCGGGCAGTCCTTCAGGGCCGCGAGCGTGCGATACATCAGGGCGGCATAATCGCGCGCCTGGGCCGGCGTCGCCCGCAAATCCTGGAATTCGGAGATATCGCCGCCAGCGCAGAAAGCCTGGATGCCGGCGCCGCGCAGCAGGATGCAACGCACGCTCTCATCAGCCGACAGGGTTTCGAAGGCAAGATACAGCGCCTGCCACAGCTCGGCATTCAGCACGTTCATCTTGTCGGGCCGATTGAGAACCAGCTGGTGGATCCCATGCTCCAGGCGGCGCGACAAAAGAACGGACGATGCGGGATCGGCCATGCGGGCTGCTTTCCTGCCTGTTGAACTTGCTTGCCCGAGAAGTCGCAGAACTTGGGGCTGCTTGCAAGGGGGACGGCGTAGGCTTGACGAAAGCCAGCAGAAGAGCCGACACAGGGGGCATGCCGTCCGTGCCGCTGCCGATCGTCGTCGCCCTTCTGATGCTGGTGCTGCTGGCCCGCCTGTGGCAGGCGGGTGGCACTCGGCCGTCTTGGCCGATCCTGCTGTTCATCGGGCTCAGCGCAACCTTGCTGGTACTGGTCGGATTACGCTGGGGTACCGATCTGGTCATTGCCCGGCAGGCCCGTCCGATCGTGGCCGCCGCCCTGCCACCGCTGGCCTGGATCGCCTTCAGCGGCACCAAGCGCCTGTGGCCCCATATGCTGCCGCCCCTCATCGCCGCCGGTCTGATCGCGAGTTGGCGCTATTGGCAGCCACCGATCGACCCACTGCTGGCGATCCTGTCCTTTGGCTATGGCGGCGCCCTGCTGCGCCTCGCCTCCAAAGGCCCCGATGCCCTGCCCGACGTGCGGCTGGGGGATGCGGTCACGGCCCATCGTGCGACCCTGGTGGTCGCGGGATCTATGATCCTTTCTGGTCTCGTCGATCTGCTGATCACGGTGGATTTCGAGCTGTCGGGCGGCGCCCGCGTGCCGGCCATCATCGGATCGATCAATGGCTTCAGCCTCATCTTCTATGCCTATGCCATCGCCACCATCGGCCGCAGCCGCCCGGACCCGCTGCCCGAGGTGGAGGTGCCGCGCGATGCCGATGCCGGGGATGCCGAGATCGTCGCGACCGTGGATCGACTGATGCAGGAGAAGGCGCTCTACCGCGACCCGGACCTGACTCTCCAGCGCCTCGCCCGCCGCAGTCTGATCCCGGCCCGGCAGATCTCGGCGGCCGTCAACCTTGTGTGCGGGGAAAATGTCTCCCAGCATATCAATGGCTATCGCATTGCCGAGGCTAAACGGCTGCTGACCGAGACGGAGAAGCCGGTGACGGAAGTGATGTTCGATTGCGGCTTTCAGACCAAATCGAACTTCAACCGCGAATTCCGCCGCATCACCGGCACCAGCCCCAGTGTTTATCGCGAGCTCAATGGGCAAACACCCGGCCCAGAAACGCCGTGATCACGCCGGCGACCTGGGTCTGAATAACGCCCCGCGGCCGGCCGCCGCCATCCCGGCAGATGATGCCATCACCCGGCACATCCGCCTCCAGCAGTTCCGCCGCCCCCGGCTTGCAGATCGGCAGGAAACTAAAGTGAGCGGCATCGGGGATTTCGAGATAGCCGGCCGACGTCGGCAGATGATCGCGCATATAGCCTGATTCCAGCGCCGCCGGCAGATCGGCACTCTCTGCCCCCGCCGCGATTACCAGCACCGGCAGTTTGAGCGCTGCCAAACTGTCCGGCGTGAAGCCACGGGCAAGGCCCAGATCCAGACTGACCACCGCCTTGAAACGGGCATCTTGCAGGGGGCGCTGCCAGGGCGCCTTCTCCCGCCCGGTATCGAGGTTGCGATTGACCCGGCAGGCGGCGAGCTGCGGATTGAGGGCGCAATCGGCCTCGAACCGTTCAATATCGAAACGCGCGCCCGTCAACGCCATTGCCGTCCAACCGCCCAGCGAATGGCCGACCACCGCCAGCCGGCCGGTATCGATAAACAGCGGGGATGCAGGCCTGAGCAAGAAATCGGCGATCCGGCTAATATCGCGCGGACGTTCCCACAGCTGCCGCCCGGCGGCCGGGTTCATATCGCGGGTGGTGGTGCCCGGATGATTGGGGGCGGCCACCGCATAACCCTGTTTGGCCAGGGCGCCGGCGAGCCAGCTTTGGTTCGTCCAATTGCCGCTATAGCCATGGGACAGCACCACCAAGGGCAAGGGTCCGGAGGCCGGCGTGCCATCCCGGACCACCGCCAATCCGGTGAGGGCACGATTATCGCCGACCAGCACCGGGGCGGCATCGCTACGGGCGGGATACCAGAGCGCGACCTCCAACGGTCGATCCTTATCGGCCAGCTGGATCGTGCGGAAACCGACGACATCGGCCGCCTGCGCCGGCAGGCCGACGAGAGCGAAGAGACATAGGAAACGCTTCAACATGGATGATCTCCAAAGAGGGTTGGTACCCCTCTGGTGCCGCGAAATCCCCGGGCCGGAGACCTGGAACACGATCTAGGACGTAAGAATTTGCCTCAGGTGGGCTGGACAGGCGCCCGATCCGCTCTTATCAAAGCGCCAGTCTTTTTCGCGCCACGCCAAGGGAGCCGCCGCCATGATCGATATCGCCCAGCAAACCGCCCGCCTGCTGCTGGAAATCGAGGCGGTTCATATCCGCCCGGCCGAGCCCTTCACGCTGACCTCGGGCTACGCCAGCCCGGTCTATGTCGATTGCCGCAAGGTGATCTCCTTCCCGCGCGCCCGCCAGGCAATCATCCGCTCGGCCACCGAAATGCTGCAGAACCGCATCGGCTTCGAGAGCATCGACGCGGTTGCCGGTGGTGAGACGGCCGGTATCCCCTACGCCGCGTGGCTGGCCGACAGCCTGAATGTCCCGATGCTCTATGTGCGCAAGAAGCCCAAGGGTTTTGGCCGCAACGCCCAGATCGAAGGCACCTTCAAGGAAGGCGCCCGTGTCCTGCTGGTCGAGGATCTGGCGTCCGATGGCGGCAGCAAGGTCAATTTCGTCAATGCCCTGCGCACCGCCGGCGCGACGGTTACCGATTGCTTCGTGGTCTTCTTCTATGCCGCCTTCCCGGGTGGCCTGAAGTCGCTCGACGAGATCGGCGTGAAGCTGCATTCGCTCTCCACCTGGAAGGAAGTGCTGGACGTCGCCGAACAGGACGGCCGCCTGCCGGGCGCCGATATCGCCGAGGTCCGCAAGTTCCTGGCCGATCCGGTGTCCTGGAGCCTCGCCCACGGCGGGGCTGGCCAGAAGGCGTAAGCCTTCCCAAATCGCAGGCACAAAAAAAGAGGCCCGGGTTTCCCCGGGCCTCTTCGTCTTTGGGCTGTGCCTCAGGCAGATGGCATAGGCCCCAGCAGTTTGAAAGGTCCGCTTCCTGGTGGATTATTCCACGTTTCGTCCCAGGCGCCCGGCTGATGCCCCGAAATTCTGACGAAGATGCTGACGCCTCGGTCTTTTCGGACCGCAAGATCGATGATCGCATAGAAGCGCTCTTCATCGATAAAGAGCCATTCATCCAATTCTTCAAACCTGAAGCGCTTACCGGCATGCCCGAAGGCGTGCAGCTCATACGGCACGTCTTCGGGATCGAGATTGGTAAGACCGGCACCTTTCAGGAGGGTTGTCACACTCTCGCTCAAGAGAGCGATAAAGCCCTGCCGGTCCATGATTGGAACTATTTATTGGCTTCGACCTTCACGCCCAAGAGGCGGGCGAGAGCGGCCGGATCCTGGTCTTCGTCCATGAAGTCCTCATAACCGACCGGTTCGTTCGGGCGCAGCGAGAGGCTGAGGCTTTTCGGCTGTTCGACGAAAGTCTTGAGGCCTTTGATGGCATCCACGGCGATCGGGTTCTTCGAGACCTGACGGCGCTGTTCGTCGAGCATCGTCAGCATCATCGCCCGGATCATTTCCGGATCGCCGCCCTGTTCAGCAGCCGCCGCCTTCATCACGCGGCCAACCAGCGAATTATCGTCGTACCGCACGTCGAGCGATTCGATCCGCAGGGTATCGAGCAGGGCGAAGGGCTCGCCGCTGGCAACCGTATCGTAATCGAGGCCGCCCAGCACGAAGGCCAGGCTGAAGACGCCCATATCCTTGCCGGTGATCTTGAAGGTTTCGAGCGCAAAGGCCCCGGTATCGGACTTCCAGTCGAAGCGCATTTCCATATCGAAGCTGACGCCGTCATAACCCAGCTTCTGGAACGCTTCCTTGCCTTCGGGATCGCGGATATCGCTGATCGCCAGCCCGCTGAAGGTGCTGACGCCGGCAGCCGGCAGGGATTGTTCGAAGCGGGTATATTCGGTCATGGCATTGGCCAGGGTGACCTTGCCAGAATCCGGCACATCAACGTAGAGATCGGAAAGATTGGCCTTCTTGACCATCACGCCCGAGGGATTGCCGGCAACCAGCGAACTATAATCGACATCGCTGACCGTGAGATCGCCGAGGCCGAACGATCCGCCGTTCGTCTTCACATCGACTTTCAGACCCGACAGCTTGGCCGAGGCGAGTTTGCCTTCGCCCAGCTTATCGACCTCGAACAGGCCGAGGGCGAGTTCTGTCTGCTCGGCCGGGACCGAAACCTTCATATCCTTGACGCTGACATTGCCGACGCTCCAGGTGGCGGCAACCGCGTCAGGCGCGGTCTGGACAGCGCCGAGGTCGAGCGGCTTGGGATCGACGAGAGCGACACGGCCGAAGGACAGCACATGGCCTTTCGGGCCGGTGAAATCGCCCTTTTCCAGGGTGATGTTCTTTACGACCAAGCGATCGGAATAGATCGCAGCGATATCGGCGCCCGTCATGGAGACGGTGGCAATCGTGCCCTTATCGCCGGTACCGGCAGTCAGCCCCACGGTGCGGGCATCGAACTTCTCGGCAATCCCGCCGCTCAGTTTCTCGATGATCGTGCTATCGGTTTCGACGGTTTGCGCCTGGAGCTTGCTGCTGCTCTTTATCAGCTCGATCCGGTCGGCGCCAAAGGCGGCCAATGCGTCAGTACCGGTCGGCTTGGCAAAGGCATCGGCAAGGCTGGCGGCACGCGGCAGTTTGCCCGGCACCACCGTCAGGCCACTGGCGATCAGCCGTTCGGCCGAAAAATCATCGGCGCCATCGGACCAGCGAACGCCGGTAATCTCCAGCTTCTTCACCAGCGACACGGCTATGGTATCGGCCGCCTCACCCTTGAGGCCGCGGGAAATCAGGCTGCCGGCATCGCGATTGCTGCCTTCTGCCACCAGCAGGGATGCTGCGAACTTACGATCCGCCCGCACCTTGTCGGCCGCCACCAGATCGGTCAGTTCCAACCGATCCGAGAGTAACGAGTAAGATGCAGACTTCACGGTGACGGCGGTGCCGCCTTCATTCATTCCAGCGACCACCGCATCGGCGATCTTCTTTTCAGCAAGGACCAACCCGCCGTATCCGGCAGCAGCGATAACGGCAATGGCAGAGACGGCAATTAGCAGCTTCTTCATGATGGTCCTTGGAGGCCCCGTTAATGGTTAAGCTACTCTTAATAGCCGAGGCCGACCTTTTGCTCTAGCTTCTTGAATGTTTTTACCTGCTGGGCCGCTATGCGCATCAGGAGCCCCAGATCGGTTGCAGAGGCGACAAAATCGAAGCCGAGATCGATCAGATGCTGCGTCAGGGTATCATTTCCGCCAACTATGCCGACCGGTTTGCCCGCGTCGTGGCAGATTCTGACCGCGTCTTGCAGCATCAATTCGAAGGCCGGGTCACCAAATTGTCCGAACTTGCCCATCGAGGCAGACATGTCCGCCGGGCCGACGAAGATGGCATCGACGCCGGGGATCTTGACCATCTCCGGCAATTCGGCCAGGGCCGCCGGAGTTTCGATCTGGAGGATGAGGCAGATCTCTTCGCGCGCCCGCTCGTAATAGTCCGGCACAGTGCCGTAGCGGGCGGCGCGATGCATGAGGGCGATGCCGCGCTTGCCATCGTCCCCCTTGCCGCGTGAGGGGTAATTAGAGAAATCGGCGATGTCGCGCGCCTGGGCCGCCGACTGCACAAAGGGCACCATGATGCTGCGCGCACCAATATCGAGGGCCTGTTTCACCCGCACGATATCGTTCCAGGCAAGACGCACGATCGCCTCGGTTTCCCCCTGCCCTTCGATCGCTTGCAGATGATGCAGGACCGCGCGGGTATCGTTGGGGGTATGTTCCATATCGACGATCAGGAAGTCATAACCGGCATGGGACAGTGCCTCGGCGACAATCTCCGAGCCTGACATGATCCAGGTGCCGAACGGCTGAGTCTTATCCTTGAGAGCGGCCTTGAAGCGGTTCTTCGGCAGATCGGTCATCTTAGAAAATCTCCGGTTCGGCAACGGGGCGGCGCCCCTCGGTCTGCAGGAAGTCGAAATCGCATCCCTCGCTGACCTGGGTGATGTGATCGATGTAGAGCGCGCCATAGGAGCGCTCGTAACGTTTCTCGGGCGGCTGCCAGGCCGCCTTGCGGCGGGCGAGTTCTTCGTCGCTGACATGCAGCCAGAGCCTGTTGGCGGCGACATCCAACTCGATGAGGTCACCGTCCCGCACCAGAGCCAGCGGCCCACCAACAGCGCTTTCGGGTGTCACATGCAGCACGCAGGTGCCGTAAGAGGTGCCGGACATGCGGGCGTCGGAAATCCGCACCATGTCGCGCACGCCCTTTTGCAGCAGGCGCTTGGGGATCGGTAACATGCCCCATTCCGGCATGCCCGGCCCGCCAATGGGACCGGCGCTCTGGAGGACCAGGACGGAGTTTTCATCGACCTCGATACTCGGATCATCGAGGCGCTTGGCCATGTCCTTGTAGTCTTTGAAGACGACCGCCGGGCCCTTGTGCTGCATCAGATGGGGCGAGGCAGCAGATGGCTTGATGATCGCGCCGGGATTGGAGAGATTGCCTTTCAACACGACGAGCGGCGGCTGATCGGACACCGGATTGTCGAGCGGCCGGATGACATCCTCGTTGAAGATCTGCACGCCATCGAGCAGCGCATGCCAATCCTGGTCGGAGATGGTTTTCTCGGAAAGATGCAGCCTGTCTGTAAGTCGTGTCATCAGACCTAAAAGGCCGCCGGCGTAATAGAAATCCTCCATCAGGTACGTGCCCGACGGCCGGATGTTCGCCAGCACGGGGGTTTTGGCAGCAGCCTTGTGGAAATCATCCAGATCGATCGGAATACCGGCGCGTTTGGCCATCGCGGTCAGATGCACCACACCATTGGTCGAGCCCGCCATGGAGGCCATGATCGTTAGGGCGTTTTCGACAGACTTGCGGGTCAGGATGTCGGAGGGCCGCAGATCGTCCCACACCATCTCGACGATCCGCTGCCCACAGAGCGAGGCCATCCGCACATGATTGCTGTCGGCGGCCAGGATCGAGGTTGCGCCCGGCAGGGTGAAGCCAAGCGCCTCGATGATCGCCGTCATGGTGCTGGCGGTGCCCATGGTGTTGCAATGGCCGAAGGAGCGCGCCATCCCGGCCTCGACCCCGAACCATTCTTCCTTGCTGATGGTGCCGGCGCGCAGTTCGTCCCAATAACGCCAGGTATCGACACCCGAACCGACGAAGTTGCCCTGGAAGTTGCCGCGCAGCAGGGAGCCGGCCGGCAGGAAAATCACCGGCAGATCCATCGAGATCGCGCCCATCATCAGCGCCGGCCCGGTCTTGTCGCAGCCGCCCAGCAGCACCGCGCCGTCAAGCGGATGGGAGCGCAAAAGTTCCTCGACCTCCAGGGCCAGCAGATTGCGATAGAGCATCGCCGTCGGCTTCACCATCACTTCGCCCAGCGACAGGGCCGGCAGTTCAACCGGATAGCCTCCCGCTTGCCAGACGCCGCGCTTCACATCCTCGGCGCGGCTGCGCAGATGGTGATGGCAGGGGTTCATGTCGGACCAGGTATTGATGATCCCGATCACTGGGCGGCCGACAAACTCCTCGCGCCGATATCCCATCTGCAGGGTGCGGGCCCGGTGGCTGAAAGACCGCATGTCATGGACGCCGAACCAGCGATGGCTGCGCAGCTCTTCGGGCTTGGTCTTCGGGGTGCCCATAGTTCCTCCCAGTAAAAAGCCGCCCGGTTGATCCGGGCGGCCATCATTCTTTATTTCGTCGGATCGAAGGCCGGAACCGGCGCTCCCTTTACCCCTGGCTTGAAGGACAGCGTGGCCCCATCCAGCGGCTTGATCTCGCCGCCATCGGTTGCCGAGGTGACATAGAGGGTATCGAGATCCTTGCCGCCGAAGGCGCACATGGTCGGGCGCTGGACCGGGGTTTCGATCTCGCGATCGATCGTGCCATCCGGAGCGAAACGGATGATGCGCTGGCCAGCAAATTGCGCCGACCAATAGAAGCCTTCCGCATCCACCGCAGCGCCGTCCGGGCGGCCTTTTTCCTGCGGGACCTCGGCAAAGACCGAACGCGGGCCGATCTCACCGTCTTTGTGATCGTAGCGATAGATGACGTGCGAGCGGGTATCGGAATGATAGAGCGTCGTGCCATCCGGGCTCCAGGCGAGGCCATTGGAAACGATGACGTCGCCCCCGACCTCGACCAACCCGCGCTTATCAAAGCGGTAGAGCTTGGCGTGTTTGCCGGTGCGCGGCTCGAAGATCGACCCGACCCAAAAGCGGCCGTCCGGCCCGACCTTGCCGTCGTTAAAGCGCTGCTCGGAGGGATCATAGAGCGAGGCGGCCAGCAAGGTCTTGGTGCCGGTCGCACTCTCAAACCGATAGAGGCCCGAACGCAGGGCGAGCAGCAACCCGCCGGTCGCGATCGGCGAGACGCAGCCGAGATCTTCGCCAAAGCTCCAGCTGTCGATCTGGCCATCCTTCAGGCGATAGAGGGCGCCAGCTGGAATATCGACCCACCAGAGGCAATTTTCGGCCACATCCCAAACCGGCGACTCGCCCGTCCGCGCTTTGCCGTCCCAAATCGTCGTAAACACGCTCAACTTCCTACTCCTGCTCGACCGTGAAGATCATGCGCCCGGTCAGCGCTTCGCCCGGTTCCAGATCGACAAGGCCCGTGGGCGGATCGTCGTGGGTCTGATTGACAGCATCGTTGCGATGACTGACCGGCTCGACACAGAAGTAATCCTTCCCGTCGGGCACATAGACCACGCAATGCTCGAAGGTGCCGTCGGCGGTGATCTGTAGGGTGATGCCTTTGCTGGGCCAACGGATCGTCGCCTCGCCATCCCAGTCGGCAAAACAATGATCGAGGCCGGCGCCCGCCACCTTGCGCGGGTTGGTGAAATCCCAAGCGTCCGGGGTGGGCTCACGCTCGATCGGGATCTTCCGGTCATCCATCAGCCAGACGAGCGGCAGGCGCGTCGTGAGTTCAGCATCCCCCAGCGGGAAATAGGGATGGAAGCCGAAGCCGCCCGGGAAGGAGCGCACATCTTCGTTGATGAGGGTCATGCGGACCTCAAGCCCATCTTCGAACAGCGAGAAGGCCTGCACGACGCTATAGCGGAACGGCCAGCCGGAAGACCCATCGTGGCGATAGACGAAGGTCGCCGATTCTTCCGAGATCCCCAGCACCGTCCAGGGCTCCAGCCAGGCATCGCCATGGATGGCATGGGGCTGGCCCGGCATGTTGAGCGGCAGGGTATAATCCTCGCCAGCATAGGAGAATTTGCCGTCGGCGATCCGACCGGAGAAAGGGACCATGGCAAAGCAGGAGGCTTCGCGCGGGCTCTCCCCGCCGATCGGCCGCATCAGATCGATGTTACCAAAGCGCAGGCCTGCGATCGCGCCGCCGATTTCGGGCGCTAGGTCCAAGGCCATCGGCCCCGCTTTCAGATAAATCCGACTGGTCACTGGTCGTTCCTCTCTGCTACGAGTAAGTTATATATAAGACATCAAACCCAAGAGGAAGCCTGCGATGACATCGCCAGCCCCGCAGCCGGGCCATAGAAGTTCTGCTGTCGCACGTTACCCCAGCCTTGATGGCCGTGTTGTGTTCGTCAGCGGGGGCGGTAGCGGCATCGGCGCCGAATTCGTCAGCCAGTTCGCCCGCCAAGGCTCGCATGTGGCTTTTTGCGATATCGATATGAAAGCTGCAACTGCGCTGGTGGAAAAGCTTGGCGCCGAAGGGCTGCCCCGCCCTCTGGCGCTGGAATGTGATGTCCGTAATATCGATGCCTTGAAGGCCACGCTGCAAAAGGCAGCCGGCAGTCTAGGCCCGATCCGCGTGCTGCTCAATAATGCAGCCCGGGACGATCGCCATACGGTTGATGAGGTGACGCCGGATTATTGGGATGATTGCCTGGCGGTGAACATGCGCCATCATTTCTTCGCAGCCCAGGCAGTCTGGAAAGATATGCGCGATGCCGGTGGCGGCGCGATCATCAACATGGGGTCGATTTCCTGGATGCGCGGGCGCGACGGCATGGCGGGCTATACGACCTCGAAAGCCGCGATCCACGGCCTGACCCGCACCCTGGCGCGGGAGTTCGGCAAATATGGCATCCGGGTGAATGCACTCGTCCCCGGCGCGATCCTGACAGAGCGGCAGGAGAAACTCTGGCTGACGCCGGAGGCTAATCAGCAGTTTCTGGATATCCAGTGCCTGAAATATCGCCTGGATGCGCGGGAGGTTGCGCGGACGGCCCTGTTCCTGGCTTCGGACGAGGCCGGCGGGATTGCGGGACAATCGCTCGTCGTCGATGGTGGGATCGTCTAGAGCTTGACGACCGGGGGCTTCAGATCGGCGAACTGGTCGCCCGTCACATCGACATGGGCGGCGGCACAATCTTCGGCCAGCGTTTTTTCCGAAAAGGTCAGATCCAAGCATCGGCCGTTTTCGGTACGCAGCTGCAAACCGCCGCGACCGAAGACCTGACGCAAGGCTGCCGGATCCGAGCATATCTCGCCGCAGCGGATCATGCGGTTCTGCTCGACATATCCTTCCAGCTCATAGGAGGCCGGGGCGATTTCGACCCCGCCCAGTATCAGAACCCCCTCGCCAGACACCATGCCGAGGTATCGCATCGGGGCCGTCTTGCGGTTTTGATACTGCATCCTTGAAACCTCCTGGTGCCCGTTAGCCCTTGGACTTCTTGATGGGGCTATCCTGGCCCTTGGTGAAGAGGCTGGCGGTCGTCGCGGCGACCGGGGCCTTCGCAGTCTTAGGTTTGCGGATCTCGCGGTTGCTCTTCTTCTGGCCTTTGGCCATGGCTTTTTCTCCTATGAGGAACAGCTGGTCTCGTGAAAGACAGTCAGTCGAAAATTTTTTCAGGATTCTTCTCAAGCCCGTCTTCGGGCGCCTTCGGCAATTCGATCTGTGCCGGCGGCGCATCGTGCCGCTCGTTCACCCGCTTGATCGCAGCCAGATAAGAGAGCGGGCTGGCGACGCTATTCTTCCCGCCATCGGACCCGAAGCCATTACGGCTGTTGAACCATTTCCCAGCGCCTGAGCTCATAGGAAAACTCCATAAAAAGAGGAAGAGATCGAATTATAAAAATCAAAAACACGTAGATATTTTCGAATATTTATCGATTCAAACATGGGAAAATATTTACAGAATTACAAGTCACTAGAATTTATTATTTATCCACTCCAAGACTTGACAGCGCAGAAAGCAAGCCGCGCCTCAGGCAATGCCCGAAACCAAGGGATTGAGCGCACTTCATAGGCGCCTTGAGGAAAAAACAGGCTTCCCACGGGCCTTAGTTTCTGTATCGTTCTTGCCCCGGCAAAATTGTTTGTCCGGACGAAGAGATAACGAGTAGGTGTGCTATGTCTGGCAAGTGGAGCCCTGAGAGCTGGAGAACCAAGCCAATTCGGCAGGTTCCGGCTTATCCCGATGCCGCCCAATTGGCGGCTGTCGAGGAAAAGCTCCGCTCGTATCCGCCCTTGGTTTTTGCAGGGGAGGCACGCCGCCTCAAAGAACAGCTCGGCAAGGTTTCCGAAGGCAAGGCTTTCCTGCTGCAGGGCGGCGATTGCGCCGAAAGCTTTGCGGAATTCCATCCCGACAATATCCGCGACACGTTCCGTGTGCTGCTGCAGATGGCCGTCGTCCTGACGTTTGGCGCCGCCCAACCGGTGGTGAAGGTCGGCCGTCTGGCGGGCCAATTCGCCAAGCCCCGGTCGGAAGACACCGAAACCCGCGATGGCGTGACCCTGCCGTCTTATCGCGGTGACGTGGTGAATGGCATCGAGTTCACACCCGAAGCCCGCATCCCCGATCCCAACCGTCTGGTCCAGGCCTACAATCAGTCGGCGGCAACGCTGAACCTGATCCGCGCCTTCGCGCAAGGTGGCTATGCCGACCTGCATCGCGTGCATCGCTGGACCCTGGGCTTTGTCAATCGCAGCCAGACCGGCGAGCGGTTCCAGGCCCTGGCCGACCGGATTTCCGAATGCCTCGACTTCATGGAAGCCTGTGGCCTGACCTCGGAAACCACCCCTCAGATCCGCGAGACCGACGTCTTCACCAGCCATGAAGCTCTGCTGCTCGGCTTCGAACAGTCGATGACCCGTATCGATTCGCTGACCGGTGAATGGTACGACACTTCGGCCCATATGCTGTGGATCGGTGATCGCACTCGCCAGCTCGATGGCGCTCATGTCGAATACATGCGCGGCATCAAGAACCCGATCGGCATGAAGGTCGGTCCGACCATGGAGCACGACGATCTGATCCGTCTGATCGATCGTCTCAATCCTGGCAACGAGCCGGGTCGCCTGACCCTGATCGCCCGCATGGGTTCGGATAAGATCGGCGCCCATCTGCCGGGTCTCGTTCGTCTCGTCGAGCGGGAAGGCCGTAATGTCGTCTGGTCCAGCGACCCGATGCACGGCAATACCCACAAGACCCCGAATGGCTATAAGACCCGCCATTTCGACCGGGTGCGCTCGGAGGTCGAGGCTTTCTTCGACATCCATCGTGCCGAAGGGACTCATGCCGGCGGCGTTCATTTCGAACTGACCGGCCAGGATGTCACCGAATGCACCGGTGGCGCCCAGGCGATCATGGACGAAGATCTGGGTGCCCGGTACCACACCCATTGCGACCCGCGCCTGAATGGCGAGCAGGCGATCGAGCTTGCCTTCCTGACCGCCGAAAAACTGAAAGCAGAACGGGAGAGCCGGCGCGCTGCCGCTTAAAGCGGCGCGTCCAGAACCGAATGGATCATCCGGAACATCTGCCTGCCGCGCCGCCTCTCGATGCCGAGAGTGCGGCGGGGCGCACCGATGCCTATTTCCTAAAAACCAAGGAAATCATCGGCCAGAACGGCGACACGCAGGTTACCTATGCCGTCTTCATGCGGCGCCCGGTCCTGTGTGCGCCGAAATTGGCGTTCGATTGGCTAGAGGGCATGGCCGCCTCGCGCGGGACAAGCTTCAAGATCGAACCACGTTTCAAAGAAGGCGATTGGGTCGGCGCCGGTGAACCTCTGTTCACCGTCACCGGCAGCTTCTTCCATCTCGTCGATCTGGAAACCGTGCTGCTGCAACGCCTGGGCCCTGCTTGCGTTGCCGCCTATAACGCCTTCACCATGTGCGTGGATCTGCCCAAAGTGGCTTTCCTTGCCATGGAGGCTCGCCATTGCGCCGGCCAGGAAATGGCCGAGATGATGGCCTATGCCGCCTATGTCGGATCGGCCGCCGCCGAACGCGCCGTCGGCGCCGTTGGCTTCATCGGCAATGCCACATCGGCGACGGCGCATTACTTCGGCAAGTCGGCAGGCCTCGGCACCATGCCCCATGCCCTGATCGGCTATGCTAATTCGACCGTCAAGGCGGCCGAGATGTTCCATGCCGCCTTCCCCGACCAGGACCTTGTGGTGCTGGTCGATTATTTTGGGCATGAGATCACCGACGCCCTGGCCGTCTGCCGCCGTTTCCCGGAACTGGCAGCCGCCGGCCGCATTGCCTTCCGTCTCGATACCCACGGCGGTCGTTTCATCGAAGGCCTTGATACCGCCCGCGCCTATTCGGTGCTGGAGCGTCATGCACCTCATGCCCTGCGCGGCTATCGCACCGAAGCCGAGTTGCGCAATCTGGTCGGCACTGGCGTCACTGCCGCCGCCATCTTCCATTTCCGCGAAGCGATGGACCAGGCCGGCTTCCCCAAGACCCGCATTATCGTCTCCTCGGGCTTCGGCCCGGCCAAATGTAAGGTCATGGCCGTTGCCGGCGCCCCGATCGATGTGGTCGGCACCGGGTCCTATCTGCCGGAAAACTGGGCCGAGACTTATGCAACGGCCGATATCATTGCCTATGACGGCGTGCCGCGCGTGAAGGTCGGACGCGAGTTCCTGCTGCCGCGATGAAAATCCTCGCCCGGGTTGGCCTCGGCCTGATCGCCCTCTTGGTGGCCGGAGTGATCGCTCTGGCCACCTTCCTGCCACCCGGCGGCCTTTCCGGCGCGCTGCTGCTGTGGCGCGTGACCGGCAATGGGACGACGCTCGCCGATGCCTTTGCCCCGGAAGTCCTGCGCGAAGTCGGCGGCTGGGTTGGGCGCGGCAATGTCTTCCGCCAAGGTGACATCTATCAGCCCCGCGGGCCCTCGGCCGCCATCCTCGTGATGGTCCCCGGCGCCTCGCCGCAGGGGCGCAACGACACTCGCCTCGTCGCGGCCGCCAATGCCCTGGCACGGTCAGGCTTCACCGTGCTGGTCCCGGAGATCTCGAATTTCCGCCGTCTGCGGATCGAAGACAGCGATATCGATCTGATCGGCGATGCCATACTGGCCGCTGCCGATCGCCCCGAAGGCAACCATCTCGGGCTGCTTGCCGCCTCCTATGCCCTGCCCCCGACCATCAAGGCCGCCATGCAGGCCGAGACCCGAGATCTGGTCGATCTAGTGATTGGCGTCGGTGGCGTCTATGACAGCGTCGCTACCGCCAAATATCTCGTGACCGGCGGACTCAATCCGTTTGGCACCTGGAGCTTCCTCGCGATCCATGCCGATCTGGTCTCGGATCCGGCCGATCGCACCACCCTCGCCGCCATCGCGGCTCGCCGTTTGGCCGATCCCAAGGCCGATATCGCCGATCTGACGGCCACCCTGGGCGAGGAAGGCTCCACCATCCTGGCGATGGCAACCGCGCCGGACGAACAGAGCTTCGACGATGCCAAGGAGGCCCTGCCCTCCGCCCTAGCTGAGCGTCTGGTCAATATCGGCCTTGCAGCAACGTCACTGGACGCGCTGCGTGCCGATGTCATCCTGATTCACGGACGCGGCGACAAGATCGTGCCCGTGACCGAGGCCGAGAGCCTGGCGCAAGCGCTACAGCCCGATCAGGCCCGGCTTATTATTCTCGATGGCCTCGACCATGCAGACCCCACAAGCCTTGGAAAAGGCGACATTCTCGGGGCTATTACGGCAGCGGGTGCCCTTATGCAGTGGCGCGATGCCGGAGAATAAAATTCTGCATATTGACGCGCCGGCAGAATATGATACTAAAGCATCCGACACTTAATCCAGGAGCCCACTGACGTGGACCAGACCGTGATCCGTTTGCGACGAGGAAAGGAACGACGCTGTTTTACCAGCGCCGCTGCCTGCTCGTCCGCGATCCGCTCTGGGGAGGACACTCGGCCCTAGACCGAACCTCGGGGCGAGGCAGCCGCAGACAACAAGACTGCCGCCTGATCAGATTTTGATACCCGAGGATAAGTGTATGTACTCCGTGACGCTGGAACAGCCGCAAGACGCGCCTGCCGTAGAAGCCCTGCTCGATGTTTGCTTTGGTCCCGACCGGACCCGCAAGACCTCCTATCGGTTCCGGGAAGGTGTGCCCGCCGTCGCCAACCTCTGCTACGTCGCTCGGAATGCCAGCGGCGATGTCGTCGGCACCCTGCGGTTCTGGCCTGTCCAGATCGGCGATAGCGAAGGCCTGCTGCTCGGCCCGCTCGCCGTCTCGCCGGATCTGCGGGGCAGCGGCCTTGGCGCCCAACTGATGGAAGCCAGCCTCGCCCGGGCAACCGAATTGGGCCATGGCATCATGGTGCTGGTTTCGGACCTCGCTGACTTCTACGGCAAGTTCGGCTTCCGGCCGGCGGGCCCCCACAGCCTCCAGATGCCCGGTGAAAAGACCGAGCGGCTTTATGCCCTCGCCCTCAAGCCTGGCGCGCTCGACCATGTGGAGGGCCTCATCCTCCCTTTCGTGTCCAGCCCCTCGGTGGAACTGGCGCCGATTTCGGCAGCCGCCTGACTCTGGTACCCTATCCAGATCCCCTATTCGCTCCTTGCGCGGAATCGACGCTATGACCAAACCGACCATTTTCATCGACGGCGAAGCCGGCACCACTGGCCTCCAGATCCGGCAACGGCTCGAAGGTCGCACCGACCTCGAGATCGTCAGCATCGATCCTGCCAAGCGCAAGGATGACGCCGAGCGTAAACGGCTCCTGAATGCCGTCGATCTCGCGATCCTATGCCTGCCCGACGATGCCGCCAAGCAAGCGGTTGCGATGATCGAAAATCCGGCCGTTAAGGTGCTCGACCCCAGCTCTGCCCATCGGGTTGCCGAAGGCTGGACCTATGGGTTCGCCGAATTCCTGCCGGGCCAGGCGGACAAAATCGCCGCGTCCAAGCGCGTCTCGAATCCCGGCTGCTATCCGACCGGCGCGGTCGCTCTGATCCGGCCGCTGGTCGATGCCGGTTTCATTCCGGAAAATTATCCGATCTCGGTCAATGCGGTGTCCGGCTATACCGGCGGCGGCAACGGCCTGATCGCGGCTTTCGAGGATGAGAGCAACCCGAATTATTCGGCCGACATGTTTCGCCTCTATGGGCTCGAGCTGAAGCACAAACATCTGCCCGAAATGCAGAAGTATGGCGCGCTCGCTCATAAGCCGATCTTCGTTCCCTCGATCGCCCGCTTCCGTCAGGGCATGATCGTCTCGGTGCCGCTGCAGCTCTGGGCTTTGGCCAAGAAGCCGACCGCCAAGGATCTGCACGAAGCCTTGAGCCAACGCTATGCCGGCGAACGGTTCGTGAAGGTTCTGCCCTTCGAACCGCAGCCTGGTTCGGCTCTGGAGCCGGAAGCCCTCAACGGCACCAACATGCTGGAGCTCTCGGTCTATGCGAACGAAGATCTCGTGCTGCTGACGGCCCGGCTCGACAATCTCGGCAAGGGCGCCTCGGGTGCCGCCGTCCAGAACCTCGACCTGATGCTCGGCATCTCGGCTCAGCGCGACTACTCGCTGGCCGCTTAAAGCTCCCAAACGCAAAAAACCCCGCCCCGCCTTTCGGCGGAGCGGGGTTTTTCTTTATGGATAACCAGCCTCAAGCAGGCCAAAGGCCGATAGGCAAACGCGAAATCTACGCTTGGCCTTTGCCAGGCCGCCAATCGCGCATCGTCACGAACTCTTCAGCCGCCGACGGATGGATCCCCATCGTGCGATCGAAGTCAGCCTTGGTCGCGCCCGCCACCAGGGCAACGCCTAAGCCTTGCGTGATTTCCGCCGCATCCGGCCCGATCATATGGGCACCCAATACCTGATCCGTGTCGGCATCGACCACCAGCTTCATGAAGGTACGGTCGGTCTTGCCCGACAGCGTATTCTTCATTGGCCGGAACTTGGCCGTGAAGACCTTCAGCTTATGGCCATGCAGGATCGCCGCCTCTTCCGACATCCCGACGACGCCAACTTCGGGCCGCGAGAAGACCGCGGTCGGCACCATCTGATGTGAGACCTGGGTCGGATTGTTGTTATAGAGCGTCTCGGCAATCGCCCGCGCTTCGGCAATGGCGACTGGCGTCAGGTTCATCCGGTCGGTGACATCGCCAACGGCATAGATGTTCGGCACGACGGTCAGGCTATCCGCATTCACCGGGATCTCGCCGCGCTCGCCAACAGCAATACCAACGTTTTCGAGGCCAATGCCCTTGGTATTCGGCTTACGACCGGTCGCAAACATCACCTGATCGACGGTGATCTGCGTGCCATTGTGCATAGTGGCGACAATGCCATCGGGGCTCGTCTCCAGCTTTACGACCGTGGTTTCCGGCCATTGCTGGATCTTATGGTCCGTCAGCGTCGCGGTCAGATGATCACGGACTTCCTCGTCGAACCCGCGCAACAGCTTGTCGCCGCGATAGGCCAGAGTAACTTCGGAACCGGCGCCATTGAAGATCCCCGCGAATTCCACCGCGATATAGCCGGCACCATAAATCAGGATCCGGCGCGGCAGTTCCTTCAGGTCCAGCGCCTCGTCCGAGGTGATGCCGAGTTCCTTGCCGGGAATATCCGGAATCATCGGATGACCACCGGTCGCGATCATGATCCGCTCGGCGGTATAGCGCTTCTCGCCAACCTGAACAGTATGCGGGTCCAGGATGACGCCATAGCCCTCGATCGTCTCGACCTTGGCGTTGTTCAGCATATTGATATAGATGCCGTTCAAACGGTCGAGTTCGTGATCCTTGGCAGCAATCAGCTTGCCCCAATCGAGAGTTCGCTCGCCGATGGTCCAGCCGAAGCCAGCCGCTTCCTCCATGGCAGTCCCGAAATCGACACCGTAAATCAGCAGCTTCTTCGGCACGCAGCCACGCAACACACAGGTGCCGCCGATACGACGACCTTCGATGATACCAACCGTGGCGCCATAAGATGCAGCGCGGCGGCTCCCCGCCACACCGCCCGACCCTGCGCCCAGGGTCAGGAGATCGAAATCATAAGCCAAAATCTTATTCCTTAGCGGCCGATGCCGCCCATCAGCGTGTATTTGGTTTCAAGGTACTCATCAAGGCCCTGGAACCCACCTTCGCGGCCGATGCCGCTCTCCTTGATCCCACCGAACGGCGCTTCCGGCGTCGCCAGAATGCCTTCGTTGATCGCGACCATACCGTATTCCAGCGCCTCGCTCATGCGGAAGGCCCGGCCAAGATCACGGGTATAGACATACGAGGCCAAACCGAAGGGCGTATCGTTGGCGAGCCGCACGACATCCTCTTCGCTGTCGAACTTCATCAGGGGCGCAACCGGCCCGAAGATCTCTTCGTCTAGCAACCGCATGCCTGGTTTGATGTCCGTCAGCACAGTCGGTTCATAGAAACGGCCACCCAGGCTATGGCGCTTGCCGCCCAGGATGACTTTCGCTCCCTTCGACTTGGCATCCTCGACCAGCCCCTCGACCTTGGCGATCGCCTTGTCGTCGATCAGCGGGCCGGAGGTCACGCCTGCATCAAGACCGCTGCCGACCTTCAGACCAGCTGCTGCCTCGGCATATTTCTTGGAAAAGGCATCGTAGACGCCGGCCTGCACAAAAATACGATTGGCGCAGATGCAGGTCTGTCCGGCATTGCGATATTTCGATGCCATGGCACCCTGAACGGCAGCCTCCAGATTGGCATCATCAAAAACGATGAAGGGGGCATTGCCGCCCAGTTCCAGGCTCAGCTTTTTCATGGTCGCGGCACATTGCGCCATCAGCATTTTGCCGACCGGCGTAGAACCGGTGAAGGTCAGTTTGCGCACCAGGAGATTGCCGGTCAGCTCCGGTCCGATCTTCGCCGCATCCCCGACCACCACACTGAAAACGCCCTTCGGAACACCAGCTTCCGCAGCCAGAGCAGCCAAAGCCAAGGCAGAAAACGGCGTTTGTGGTGCCGGCTTCAACACCATGGTGCAGCCAACCGCCAGGGCTGGCCCGACTTTGCGTGCGATCATCGACGACGGGAAGTTCCAGGGAGTGATCGCCGCACAGACGCCAACTGGCTGCCGGTTCACCAGGATACGGGCGCCGTTTTTGTGGGTCGGCACGATGTCACCATACACACGGCGTGCTTCTTCGGCGTACCAATCGATGTAGGCCGCGCCGATGGTGATCTCACCTTTGGCCTCCGCCAACGGCTTGCCTTGCTCCAGCACCATTATCCGGGCCAGTGGTTCAATATTTTCGATCATCAAAGCAGCCCAGCGCTTGAGAATATCGTAACGCTCTTTGGCAAGCTTCGCCGACCAGCCCGGCAAGGCCTTATACGCCGCTTCGATCGCCCGCTTGGTCTCTGCTGCCCCCATATCCGGTACCGAGCCAATGATTTCGCCAGTTGCCGGGTTATCGATATCCGTCACAGCGCCACTATCAGCCGACACCCAGGCTCCATCGATATAGCCGAGTTGGCGAAACAAACTAGCTTGGTCGAGCGGCATAGATCGCGTCCCTATCTTTGGTCTTATATAAAAACTGGCATGATGAATATCATCTAGCATCAATCCGGAGGCAAGGGCGCAAGCTTCGGCCATTGATCTGAGCCGTCGATCCCTACCAGATGCACGACGATCTGCCCCATCGTCAGATCGCTTTCGATGCGAACAGGAATTGGTGGCAGCCCCCCGACGATCTGTTGCATGAAGATCGTTGCAGGCTTGGCGCGATCCTCTGCTCTGTTCCATTCCGTCTCGCGCTTCAGATACCCAGCGATACGGTTGACGGTCATGCGGCAAACAAAGGCATCCCCTTCATAGATACCGTAGCTCGTCCGTTTGAGCTTTGTTTCTCCCATATCCTGGAAAAGTAAATCCGAGCGCCTGCGACCGTCAAAAATCCGGGCTTGCCGCGGGCATCGACCGTCGCTGGCTTCAAACAGAGCTCCCAACAATCCGCTCATCATATCGACGGCGCCTTGGGTATCTTCAAGTGTGACCGGTATACGGTCGCTATCAGGTTCTTCAGGGGGCGTAACGCTCCAGCCCAGGATCCTGCCGTCTCCAAACCGAATATCAGTTGATCGGGCCTCTCCGCGGAATCTGGAAATTGCCTTCTGATAGGCGGGATTGACTCCTACCTCCGCCCGATCCCCCTCGACAATGGCACTCAAACGCCAACTTAACAGCCAATCTGTCATTCCGCGCGTCCGGCCTTGGATCCCCATGGCATATCGGGTTCCGTCAAGACCGACCTCAGCCGATACTTCAGCGGCGTGAACGCCTCCGACAAAAACATCATAGCGCAGGCGATCTGCCATCGCGGTCGGCGCGATCGCAAATGACGCCAGCAGGTAAGGCAGGGCCAATCGAAGCATGGACTTCCCTTCTCGTCACGCTCTTGCCATTTTATCTGGCAAGCATCCTGGACTGTTTCCAGGGGCGAGCCCTTACCTGCAAGAGTGACCCTCATGGACGATAACTTCAATCGCCGACGTTTTTTGATCTGCACAAGCGTCGTTGCGACCAGTGCCGGGGCCCCCCTCTTTGCCAACGCCTTATCGATCGAACCCATGACCGCCCAGGTTCGGCGGGAATTTGCTAATCGTTGCGGGGGGGATGCCAATCACGAAGCCATGATGGCTGATGTACGGGCTGCGCTCGAAGGTAAAATGCCCTCTAAGCAATCGGCAGAACTTTTGGCCCGTGTGGAGCAGGCTCCACGCTGCCCCTTATGCGGTTGCCCGATGCCGGCTGCTCCTCAACAGCCGGCCCAGGAATAAGCAGTTCAGCGTTTCTCTGGGATCAAGATCGCTGCCAAAGCTGCGACACCCGTAATGGCCTGCACGCCCGTTTCGAAAAGATCCGGCGAAACCTTAACCCCAAACAGCCCCAGCAACGCCGCTGCGCCTGCCCAGCTCGAAGGTTCTTTCAAGCGATTGAAGAATGCTTGCATCGTAGTCTCCAAAAAAGTTAGCGAATGAGCGCCATCTGCACCGCTTGAGCGATGACCAGATCGCTGTAGGGCTGGCGCCCGTTTTCATGCTGGATAATGGCCTTGACCATCTGGATGAGGACCGCCTCATCAAGCTCCAGGGCCTCATTGACGGAAACGCCCAATCTCCGGGCGACGGCACCAACGTAAGCGTTGGTATCATTCTCTACGGGCGGTGCGTAGCGACCTATGATTTGAGCGACCGTTTTCAAACCATGCGTACTGCGATAGGTCAAAAGCACCTTCGCCAAGGCCCGCACGCCCCAAACTGGCTCCTTGAAGACACAAAATCTAGTGTCTCCCGTTTGATCAGAAGATAAACCTTTCCAGGCAGTACCGTCCCGCACCAGATTGCCCGGGTTATGGTTTCTGATGCCACGCGGCAAAATCGAAACAGCCATAACATCCCCCAACTTTGACCTTTAAGCGCACAGGGGCATCAAGCCCCGGCGTCATTTCTCGAGGGAAATTTTAGGGTTCTGGATATTTCAGCCCCGCGAAAGCAGCGTCCACAGAAGCAACCGTTGCCGCTTCTTGGATGGTCTTCTTTGCCGACAAGCGAATCGTTTCAATTGCAGCCGCTGCGACCCGCCAGGTTGATGCAGAAGCAAGCACGGCAGAAGCCACTTCCTGCAGACTGCCGCCAGTAATACCAATTTCTGCGGCCAGTAATGGATAGTCTGCGGGCGTCATCTGGCCAGCCCCCAGAAACTGGCGCGCTTCTGTCTCTTTTGACAAATAGACCATCGCCTGAGCACTGCCGGGGGTAACGAATTTTGATCTTGCTAGTTCTGCTTGCTGATCAACCGCCGTAATTGCCGCCATCTTTACGTCCGACAGGTCCGATGTAACTTCGGCCTGCGGAATGAAACGCTCGGTTTCCCAAACCCATCCAATTTCTACCGGATCATTCGTTTCAACGACCGTCAGTCCCGCGCTCAACTCAGGGGCAGTTTCCCAAATTTGATGGGCCCGCCCATTTTGAATCAATACAAACATGTTCTTCCTCACCACCAGAGAATGACCCCACCCGCGGCTCCTATACCTGCGGTACTGGCACCACTCGGACCTTTAGAAGCACCGCCGCCACCAGGCCACATACCTATATCTCCAGATCCGGTTGAGCTACGGCCCCCAGCCCCCCCACAAGCGGCATCGCCGCCCATAGCTCCAACGCTGCCTGCGGCATTTGACTGCCCCGCCCCCCCTTCTTGGCCAACGATATTGATTTGCCCCGAGCCAACTCCCCCCAGTCCACCGACGCCAGTAGCAGACGTCCCAGAAGACCGTTTTCCGCCCGCTCCGCCAGTGGCAGAAATCAAGGAACCGACTGAGCTAACCCCACCATTTCCCCCGTCGGCAGCGGCTGTCCCAAGGGTTCCGCCTTGGCCCACAACGATCGACAGGATTTGACCCGGAGTAACGGGGTAAGAGCCCCTTGCATGACCGCCGCCGCCGCCGCCGCCGCCGAGCCAATTCGAGTCAGTTCCAATATGGCCGGCGCCACCGCCGGCACCCCACACTTCGATGTAGAGCTGCCTTACACCTGCTGGAACCGAGAAACTAAAAGTCCCCGGGGTGGCCCAGGTTTGGTTGGCACGCCACCCCCGGCCTGCCAGCAGAGCGCCCGACAATCCCGCCGGCGTCACAGCGCGGTTAGCGTCACTCCCACCCGCTACTTCAGCATCCGTTGCCAGTTCTATCCGTCCAGCCTGATCCGTAGTGGCAAGTGGTGCTTCGAGAATCATTTTCTCGACCGCCGCACCAAGCTGCGCCCACTGACCGTAGTTAGGCGTCAAGCCTGCCTTGGTAATCGTATTGACGATCTCCGCCTGGATGCTGTTTGCCCATTGAGCCATGATCGGAGTGCCCAGCACGCCATTTTCGAGATCACAGTCGATAAACCAGCCGGGCTTATCGTCCGGGCTGCCGTTTTGAGGAATACCCGCACTTGGCAAAGGCATCGTCGTAGACGTATCCGCGTGGCGGATAAGATCCATTGTCCGTCTCCAAATTGAGGTTAGGCGTAGAAAACTGCGAGGGCGATATGGGCGGGAACGAAACGGCGGATCAGGCAATCAAGAGGCTTTGCGATGCAATCCCCCACTCGCATGAGGCCACTCCTGCCCGTTCCAACCCTTGGGTTGGCGTTTCCAGGACGACAGAGAACTCTGACGATTAGCCCATGCCAATTGCCGCCCACGCGTACACACCCGGTGCGGGCGTGGCCCGTTCCCAAAGGCATAGGCTCTTGAAGGTCGGTGCCATACCCAAAGCCTTCGATAAAGGCCTTGAGATCTGAGAGCCGGTTAATCGGCCCCGCCGTCTCGCGCATCAGGATGGCCGCTCTGCGGGAGACCAAATCTCCCCCGCTTGCCGGATCACAGATATCCGGCAAATCCAGCCAGACCTCCCAGCGTTGCAATAACTCAAGCGCACTGTGAGGAACCGTCTCATTCAGGAGATCCGCCGCCCGCTCCGCAATCGGCATCAACATCGTTTTAGCGAGCACTCCAAGCACCTCGCCCAGTGCCGTATCTTTCTGTCGGCTCCAAACCTCCCCAGGCGGCAACAATGACATCAGGAGGTCGTGATAACCCTCAGGATCGCCATAGGGGCGTATAGAGGACATCTGGCCAAGCAAGCGCGGCGGAACGGGTGGACAGGTCACACTGGCCATGTCACGGCTCCCAAGATAGGGATCTGCTCCGCGGTCGGGATAATATCCCCAGTGGGCGCCAGCAAAATATGATCATTTTCCCCGGTCGCACGGCTGATGGCCTCCCGGAGATGGCTGATCGGCAGACGTTCCCCCACTGCGGTCCCATGCTTAAATAAATCCCGCAGCTCCGCTTCGACTGCTTGCCGCACAGCAACGGTCGCCGGTTGCAAATTTGCGATGCTCACCGGCACGAGCAGAGGCGTCGGCGCCATCGCAATCGGTAGTGCTGTCAGGGGGCGTTGCTCATTCAAAACGGACTGCACCGAGGCTATGTCGCCCGGCTGTGGCAACCCATCGGGGTAAGTATCGTCCATCATGAAGCGAACGGTCACCAGGCCCACGGTAGGTCTGCGCGCCGCAGCCCACACGCGCGTCACGCCAGGGATAGTTTTGGCCCATGCGATATAGTCATGTTCGGCACCCCCTTGAGGTGGCCGCTGCACATGGGCCGCAAGACGTGCCCTCAAAGCATCGTCACTCTCTTCTGCCGTACCGCCTGTGAGCCCGCCTTCGGCAACTGTCGCTTGCGAGGGAACCCCGGCCAAAGGGGCGATCAGGTTAAGACCTGCCCCCGCTGGCAAATTTGCCTCCGAACCTAAGGCAAGGGCTTCTACTGTTATGGTGGCCTGACCATTGCTATCAATAATGCCGCCCGGGGCCGCTACTTCATAGACGGCCTTTGTTGACCCGACATAGCGATGGCCGACCGGTATCAGTGCTGCCGGTTCTGCTCCGGTTATCAGAACCTGGCCCACGGCCGGCCCGGCGGCGTGGCGCGAAAGCCCTCGCCATTGCGCATGCCGATCCAACATAAGGCCCTGGGCACGATCAGGCAGGACGGTCGCGGCCACCGCCGCCAGATGGCCGTGCATTTCATGAGTTGCCCCAGCAATGACGGCAGCAAGCACACCGAGGTTCGTCCAGCGCAAATGCGCTTCTGCACCGGGAACCGCCAGATTGAGCGCATCAGCGGCCCGACTCATCAAATCCGGCAAGCTGGGGCGCTGGAAGCCAATATCCTGGACATCCATAGGCCATTCTCCTTTGCGAACTAAGAAATCTTGATATCGCTACAGCTTTCGATGCCGACCCAAGGCGCCTCTAGCATCAACTGCTGGCCTTGTTGACCGGCCCGGGAAAGGGCGATGGTCAGAAGCAAGACACCCGGTCGCGGGTTCAAGGCTGTGACATCCACCTGCTGTGCGATGCCGTCTTCGATCAGCCAATCCAGGGCCTCCCGAGCATAGGCCTCCGCTCTCAGCATCGTGTCGGACGTCTGTTTTTCACGGGATAGCAGCCACAAACGCGAACCGATCGGTCGTGGGTGGGCAATGTCGGCCCACCAGCCCCGACGGTCGTGGTTCTCGGGATCCGGTAATCGATCATCCCCATGGGCGCGCCGATGGGTGAAAAGGCTGATAAGCACTGCGGTCGTCAGATCGCAGCCAATCGCCAAACCGTCTTCCGAAGGAGCAAGATCGCCGATGAAGCGATCGCCCCGCCAGATGGTCTTGAAATCAGCCATCTCAACCTCCCTGCAGCATCGGAATGCGCCCAGCACCGGTTAGAAAGCCAGGATGCCTGATCTCCCGTGGATCAGCGAAAGCTGCAGCTGTTTCCGGCCAACGATTGGCATCCCCATAAATGCGGTGCGCAACCACCAGCGAGGGCGTCGCCATAGGCAGGCGCACTGTTTGCAGATTGTTCGGCAGCAGCATCACGGATGTACGGGCCCGTTGTTCCAGCAGGCCAATCGCAGTCCACGCTCCGTCATCTCGCCTATCGGCGGCAGCTAATTTTTCACGATCCAACCATTCCAAAAGAGGCACCATCTGCTCAAAAGCCTCCTCGCGAGAGGTCGCATTCTTGATCAGATCCGGCAAAAGCCAGTGTGTCGCCTCGCCCAATAAGACCAAGCGCCCGCCTTCCATAAGATGCCTCTGTGCAACGATGGTTTGACGACGCCACCAGCTGACTTGACTTGGGACAATCGAAGGGCTCAATGCAGAGGCAAAACCAGTGAGATCGCGAACAAGGCGAGAAGGCTCGATACGCGCCGGCAAACGCTGCCGGCCGATTGCATCGAGACCTAGCGAAGTTGCAAACATTGGCCCGAGACTATTGCTCAAGAGCGGGCCGATACCGTCTGTCTTGCCAAGAAAGCGATCGGCATCGCTGAGCAGTAATCGAGCATTCCTGACGCTCGAAAAGCCTTCAATCCCGGAGACGGGCAATAAATTGCGTGTGGCCTCAAGAAGCCCGGCTAGGGTCGTCAGGCCCTCGCGCGCACCAGCCCAAGCAAAGGAAGGTGCCCCATGTAAATCGATGCTGCCCAGCAGATCCCAACCGGCTTGTCGGACGGAAGCTGCGGCTGCCTTGATCGCTGCAGCTGGCGAGAGGCGGTTTTCGGTAGGGAAAGCTACTCGTGGCTCTTCAGCCTCGATAAAGCTAAGCTTTAGCGTGACCTTGCGCCGCTCACTCCGGCTTTCTCCCAGGTCGGTCGGTTTGGGAACGACCCAAAGACGGCCTAGCCATGGGTGGTTGAGCTCGCCAGCGCCAGCCGTCTCAAACGCCGAGATCAACCGATCGCGCTGTTGATCGACATCGTCACCGACCAGATAGCCTTCAAGCGTGAAGACTCGGTCCTGCCGGCCGACATCTTCCTGGTACCCCAGGTCACGCTGTGGAAACAGGTGGCTTGCGAGCCGTCGGCCAACCGATACCGAATGAGATATCGCGATGAAAGGAACGCCGCGAAAATAGGCCGTCTTCAGGGCCTGAGAATTGCTCATCGCCACTTCCTTATACGAAAACACCCGCTAACGCGGGTGTCGGGCATGATCAAAGATGCTCGGGGGAAGTATCACCCCGGCTGCAGACCGCTCATCTCATCAACAGGCACTGATTTTTCAGGATCGGGGGGCTCGGCGGGCGCAAGGGACAAGCCAACGATGCTGCCGCTCTCGCTCAAGCTCAGGTCAAAGCGCTGCACGACCAGATCGCCCTCATATCCAAGGTGTGGATCGATCAGACGAACCATCTGCCCCTTCCACCAAAGCTTGCCATCAGGACGCCGCCAGCCTGCCAGCCGCAGGTCCGCCGACACCGACTGCGCCTTTTGCTTGGCGACGATAAGCTGGGCTTGGCGCTCAGTGCTGCCTGACTGCTCGTCGGCACTCGCCTGGCTCATCATAGGGCGATAGCGGGCTACCTGGTCGTTTATCGCCCGACCTTTGACAAGAGCGATCGCGTCGCTGTCGCGAGCCGTCGCGCGGCCACCCCGCCCGAAGACGTCAACGGGGGAATAGAGTCCTGCGTGGTCGAGGCTGACACTGCCCCTGAGGATAGCGTCTTTTCGGGCATCAAGCGTGATTGCATCGCCGTGCGCGCCAGCACCGGCAAGGACGAGATCTCCCCACGGGCCATCGCTGACCAGAAGCGCGTGCAGGGCGCACAATCGTTTGATTTCCTCAAGGACAGGCTCTCCGCTTTTCGCGTGAAAATTAGGAATGATGGTCGCAACGCCAAGCTCCGCGCTCGGGCTGACCGTCAACAGAATGTCGAAAGGCTTCAACAAGGTTTCGATACAGTACCTCAGCGACACGTTGCTCAGGTTGACCCCAACCTCGACGCAGCAATCGATGAGATCCGCTGCCCTCGATCGCCCTGCAACCGAAACTTCATGCGCGCTGCCGTCAATCGAGCGGCTGGCTCGCTCGATATATCCCGTCAGTACCCTCTCGGAACCAATTTCCAGCGTGACCGCACTGCCAACCGTGATCGGAACCGTGATGATGCGGGGCGGGCGCCCCCCTTCCACCCAACGCTCGGACAGAGTCAGGGTAAAATTGGTGACGGGGGAGTTCAGACTTCCACTGATCTGTACCTGCTTCCAACCGGCGAACTCCCGCCCATCGACAGTCAGCAGAACAGGTTCCGGCGCAGGCGGCCGGGCAAAAGCTTGCGTCATCACTATGTGTCCTGGAATGCGGGAAGGAACCGATCACAAGAAGCCGTGCCTTCTTGGCCCCCCATTTATCGAGGGCGCTGGAGACCGGTGCTACGTTTATGAAAATCTACGGCATCGGCATGGAGTTCCAGAAAGTCGCTTAGGCTCAGCGTCTCAATTTCAGACAAAGGCCAATGGAAAATGCCGGCAATATCCGCCCTCAGCGCACGCCAGCTCCCAGGAAGCTGGCCACAGTAGGGCCCACCAGTTTCGAAGCTCCGACAAAATCCGACGCCTTCATCGCCTCGATCAGTTCGACCGGCTCGCTCGATAAAATGGACAACAGCGCAATACCCGTTTCGATACTGCCGGAGACATGATCAAGACGTTTGAAATCGCGCACTTGCGGCTCGGTCTTGAAAATCAGCGAATCCACCCAGCGACTGGCCGTGAATTGGAACGGATGAGTCAGCGTATAAGTCACGGTTTCCATCAAAAATCCTTCCCTGTCGCAGCGTAAAAAAAGCCGGCACTAGCTGGCTTGAGAATGGGAGGTAGAGACGGGAGAGCAGGCCGTCAGATACCCATCGTGTAAGAGACCGGAAGACCTCCGTGCCGCACGGAATACTCTAGCGACTGCCCACCACCGGCACCTCTTATTGCCTCCCTCAGCGTCGCTTGCGTGGCTGCCCCGAACCATTCGATCTTGTCGGTCAGCCTCTCGGTGGCAGCGGGCAATGTCCCCAGTTTTTGCAGCAAGGCCCAGACCTCGGGCTCCCGCTGCATGAAGTTGGCGGGCGGCGATTCCTTAAGGTCCAGCCTCTGAAACTCCAAAGGCTCCTGGGAAAGAGAGGGTCTTTGCGGGCTCAAAGGGCGCCCATTTAAGGGAAAGGCCGGCAAATACCGCAATGGACCGGATTTCGATCCGACTTCCGGTGGCTTTTCCCCATCCTTCGGCGCGTCTTTTCCCCAAAGCGACTGAAGCTTCTTGCGAATCTCTGCCCAGCTTGGCGCTTCGTCGTAGAGATCACCGCCAATGATGCGGCCCAGTAGTCCGCCGATCATGGCTGCAAACTCGCGCCCCAAGACCATGCCCAGCCCATTCCCGACCACCTGGCCCAGAGCCTCGGCGCGGCCCCGGCCATCGCCTTTTTCGTTGGCGACGAGATAATCGACGCCCCCCGACAGTAAGTTGAAAAACGGAACCACCTTGAGCAGGAAGCTACCGCTTATGTCATTCAGCTGCTGTTTCAACGTGAAGACAGTCAGCAGCCCACTCAGCATTTCCCTGAGATTTCCGGCGATGGCGCCCTCCATAGAAGGAGCCTCACCATCAGGCCGATTTCTATACGTCACATGTAACTGTTGAGCGCTGGTCGTGAGCGTATTGATCAGGATCGCCTGCTGATTTTCCTTATCAAGCGCGCGCTTATCCGCTTCTAATTTGACTTTGTTTCCGGCCCCAGAGGCGATGTCTTGGCCGATCTTAGGCAGGACAAACGCATTCTGCGCCATCTGAGCGATGACGGGGCCGGCGGCGTCCCCAAAAATCTGCCGGGCTCGCCCGGCCAGAAGGGTCGGATCTTTGATTCCGCCCAGCGATTCCAGCGTTAGCTTCAGGGCTGCAGCGGCGTCGGTTTTAAACCGCGCCCCGACCTTGCCACCGTCAATGCCCGCTGCGCGCAGCTTTGCCAATGTGTCGCTGTCACCAGCTGCCGCCATTTGAAGAGTGCCGACCAGTTTATCGATCGCACCACCGACCTGCTTGCCTTCAAAACCTGCGTTTCCGACCTGGTTCCCGTTCGCATCGAACCGCGCAAAGCCCGTTGTAATCAGGGCCGCCACCCGATCCGCCGGTAACTTAAGGGCTTGCAAGCTCGGGCCAGCTGCCTTGATCCCATCGAGCATCGCGAGCTCGTTAAGCTTGAACTGGTCAGCCGCTGCCGCGGCATAGTCAAGCGTGGTACGGAGCGCATTGACATGTCCGGTCAGTCCACCGAACACCGCGTCACCGAACTGCCTCAGATAGCTTCCATCGGCCAGTTCTGGTGCTTTCAAGCCGACAGCGGCATCGACCGTTACACGCACGAACTCCGTTAGATCGCGCCCAACCAAACCTTTGCTCATCGCCTCAGTCGATATTCGCAGTAAAGTCGCCTCACTGACAGGTCGCGATTCGGCAATCGGACGTAATTCCTCTCGCAGAAGAATCACGTTTTCCTTCACCTCTTTGACACTCGAATTTGGACTGTTAAGCTGCGAGATATACTCGTCAACCGCGTACTGAAGCTGATAGATTGCCGTCAGTTGCTGGCTAAGAGCATCGCGAAATTCGTTACTATCCAAGGATTCGAAGACCGTGGCCATGACAAAGACCCTCTATTTTTTGGCGCCGGTTATGCTGTTCGCCACATTTCTCGGATTGGGGGGGATTGACGGCGCGAAAGCAGCGGGAAAGCCCGACAGATGCGCCATCAGAGCGCCGGATTCATTCACAGCCGAAGAAATCGACGAATGGCAAAAACGCATGGATCGCCAGCTCGAAATTCGGCACAGCTACCCGCCGGCACCATCTCGCCCTTGGAAGCCTGAAGAAGACGAAAGCTACATGATCGTCGATGCCGGTCGTAACGACGACCGGTTGGCCTTTTGGACATATGCCACCAACGTTCCCTGCCCCGAAGAAAAGGCAAAAGACGAGCGCAAGGAATATGGCGGCAACCGCCGCGCTCAATTCAAAATCATTTTGAAACAGGCAGACTTCGCGGCCCCCGAAAGACGGGCCGAACGCATCGTCGAAACCGCCATCTCGGTCAGTCAGAAGATTTTTGATATGGGCTACGATCTCGATTGGGGCCGCTATCACATTCAGCTGCTGGACGAAGAACGCTGGGACCATTTTCAAAAAACGTTCGCGCGGGAACGCGAGAAAAACACCGTGGTCCTGCCGTTTAACGAGATCGAGAATTGCGAACCGACATTGCAATATGCTTGGGGGAAACACCCCCCTGCCCAATGCATTGTTTTTGATTATCGGCGGCGCTTTCATTTAGCTCAGCCTCGGAAGTCCATGGGCAATTTCACATCCGCTCTTGTCGCCTCCGACGACGTTTTCGCCAAATCCCTACGGGACGACTGCAGTGCCCGGAAAGACCAAACCCGTCTCTGCAAGGATCTGGTGGCCGGCGTGCGCCGCACCTGGCTCTACTAGAGTTAAGAGAAGGGAGGCCATCAGGCCTCCCTTTCCTGTTAAGCCAGCATTTCTTCGCAGCGCTGGGCCGTGAACTTCAGTTCGACCGCGCCGCCGTCCTTGCCGGAGATTTTCGGGCGGTTGTTCTGCCGTGCTTCCGATAGCACGTAGCGTAGGCCCGTATCGAAGGCGACGACGACGGTCGCGCCCGACATGGCAACGAAGCGCTGCAGGCTGTCGCCCGGCTTCACCATGATCTTGGCCGTCAGCTCAGCCGCCTTGAATTCGGCCGTAAAGCCGGCCTCGTAGTCGCCTTCGATTTCCTTGATCTCGTCACCCGCCAGGGTCAATTCCACGCCCTTTTCGGTGCGCAGAACCTCGCCGTTGACGGTAACGCGGGCCTTACCGACAACGCGATCGGCAGCCAAAGAAGTATCAGCCATGGTATTTCCTTACGATTGAAGCATCGAGCGTGAAGGCTGGCGGATGAGCCGCTAGGCGCGCGGAGCACAGGAGCGGAACGTGCGTCTGCACGTGAGCATCCGAGCACCGAAAGCAACGCCGCGACTCGCCACTAGACGAACGCGCTAAACGATGAACTGGAGCTGGCCAGCAAATACGCGGAATTGATTGACGATATTCGTCGGGATCACCGCATCGACCCGATTGGCATCGCCCTGATTGCGCTCGACCACCACCTCGCGTTTGAACTGCTCGATGCCCTCGACCAGCCCCATGCCTTCCCACAGACCGGCACGCGCAATCAGCTCGTCCTTGATCAGAGTCGGCGTGACGATCGGCTGGCCCGCCAGCACGCGGGTGCCGTCGCTCGCCAGCTTGTGGCGCGGGAAGCGGGTTTCGATCAGGAAGCGGATGTCCTTGCGCAGAAACGCCAGCGTCGCCGGTGTCTGCACATCCAGCCAGGCTGCATCGGGCTGGCCCCAGGCATTCTTCTGGAAAGTCGTGATCTCGCGCTGGATCTGCACCTCGCCGTCCGACGAAACCATCCAGGTTGCAACACCGTGGTGCAGCAGGATGTTCTGTTCCTGCTGGGTGAAGCGATCGGTCGGCTGCGGCGGCAGCACGCCCTTCAGCGACAGGGTATGGATCGGACGCGCCGGATCGATCGGCAGCTGGAAGGCCGCAATCGCACCATAGGCGGCCGCCCACTCATAAGCCGGCGTCGGTGAGGCAAAGGCGCCCATGGCCGAGACGAACTGGCAATTGCGGGCCTCGCCCCAGGTGGTGAGATCACTCAAGGTGCCGCGGCGGGCCGTAAAGCAGATACCTTCCCGCATGACGGTCGGGCCAGCACGGCGCACCAGCTCGTCTTCGAGATCGGCCATGAAGCCAGTCTCGGTCCAGGGCTGGACGATATATTCGTACTGCTCGCCGCCCAGCACCGCCAAGATATCGGCCAGATCCGGCGTACCGGCGCCTTGGACAGTCTGGGCAATCACCGCCGTCAGGCCAGCCGGCAGACGCTCGCCGGGATAATAGCTGGTGCGGATATCGATATCATTGCCCAGCGCGCCGAGATGACGGGCCGTGAAAGTCACCACCGCACCGGTTGCCGCCGCCGTCACCGGCAGCGTCGCGATCGTCGCCAGTTCGGCAACGATCTTGGTGGCGGCTTGGGCCGCCGTTGCGCCCTGATCGATACGGATCTGGGTGCGACGACCACCGATCCACAAGGTCATCAGGGCCGTTTCGGTCGCCGTCCCGGTGAGGGTCAGCGTTTGTACGCCGGCAACGCCCTGATCCGGATCGCCCACCGGCAGGGCCCAGGTTTCGGTATAGGCGTTATTTTCGCGCACGGTGCCCAGCATATGGGCCAACTGGCTGCCCGGGCCAAAGGCCTGCACCTGGTCGTCACGGGTGATCCGGGTTACAACCCCGACTGTACCGGCAGCCTGGCTCGTCGCCTGCCCCAGCACCAGCAGCCGGGCAGGATATTGCGGCACACCGCTGGTCGCGCGGCTGGCATCGAATTCGACATAGGTGAAGGGCGTACGGATTCCAGCAGGAATCTCGTTAAACACGATCATAAGGCTACTCCTGGCCAAAGGCAGAGTTATGGGTGGTATTCTTGGATCGGCGCCGTTTGGCGGGTTCGCCGATCAAGACATCGCCGCAGCCGAGCCGGCGTCGCCAATAAGGCGTGCTGGTCACTTCGCCGCCCTCGACAGGCAGCGGCCGCCCGGTTGCGGGATCGATGACGCGCAGACGCGCGCCCAAGGCACCGGTATTGTCCGGCGCTGGGATCAAAAACATCCTCATGTCCTTCTTGTGGGAAGCTAATCCTGAGGCAGCTCGATGTGGTCGGCTCCGCCTGGGATCGTGGTCGTCGGCAGGCTGTAGACCGGCATGAAACGCTCGAAAGGATCGAGACCGTCTGCATCATCGGCATGGTCGGTCAGCAGACGCGGGGCATCGAACTTGAACCCGACCCAGAGCCGAGCCGCATCCCGCTTCAGCACCTTGGCGCCGGCGTAATAGATCGGATCGCACAAGGGGGCCGGTTGCCAGCCAAGGCAGGCCGCCCAGACCTCGTCGCGCAAGATGCCAAACGCATCCACCGCCGCCGCATGGCCTAGCGTATCCGCCGTCGCATCCAGAACGGCGATCACGCCCCAGCGCTGGATCACCCGCTGGCACAGGTGATAATCGCCCAGCGGCGGTTCGACGATGTCCTCAATCGGATACACGAAGGCGGCCGGCAGAACCGCGATCTGCTGTGTCAGCACGCCGGCCTCATCCGCCGCCCCCGCGACCCGTTCGCCAAAGGACGGGGCCTTTGCCCGCAAACGGTCGATCAAACCCGTCATCATGATGCGGTCCCCACTTCCACAAGATCGAGCGAGAGGAAGCGACCTTCGGCCCGGATTTCCTCGGCGGCAGCAACTCGGAACCTCCGGCCTTGGCGCGGCCAATGCAAAAAGGTATCGAGGCGCTGGGGGCCGAGGCCGGCGACATAGGGCGTCAACCGGATCAGGGCCTTCATACTCGGGGCATTAGCGGCCGAACCGACCGTCTGGCCATCCTGCTGCTGCGCACCCATCAGTGGCTTCAATCCGGCCCAGACGGTTGCAAGACCATCGTAACGCCGGGCAAGCTGCCCGCCGGCCGACGGTTCGTCCACAGCCCGCTCCAGGATAATGCGCTCTCGCAAAGCACCGATGCCGCCCCTCATAGGCGAAACGATCGGAAGGGTGCCCACAGGGCCGCGACACCCATCGGCAGCACAGTCGGCTGTGCAAGATCCTGTACGGCTTCCCGATGCTCGTACCAATGGGCCACCAGCATGCGGATACCATGGCGCAAGGCCTGCGGCACACTCTCCGCCGTGTCCCCGTAACCGACTTCATAATCGACCCGGAAACTACCCACCGGCCGACGGGGCAGCGGCCAAGTTTTCAAGCAGGCGAGACGATCACCCGAAATGACATAGCTGCTTTCCGGCAAGATTTCCGCCATACCCGCGGCATCGATGACGGCGACCGTCTCCACTTGCCGCACAGGGCCGGCGGGCAAACGGTGAACCGCATGCAGATCATCGGAAACCAGCCGCAGTCGCTGCCGGATCAAACGGCGCCGCACCGTTGCCTCGCACAATTGGCGGGCGGCCTTAATGAGGCTCGTGAGCAAACTGTCCTCAGCATCATGTTCAATGCGCAGGAACTGCTTGACCTCTTCCAGGCTCACCGGCTCGATCGCGGGATAATCGAGAGTATCGAGCATATCCGTGTCCTTTACGGCTTCCAGGTGACTTTGCTCAGCACCACGACAGAGGTTTCGTGCCGCAGCACAAAATCATGGGCGGTGATGCATCGGATGACCGTCTGATCGAGACTGAAGGCCGGCACGACGCTAGTGCCCGACTGATAGGCCGCCTCACCCGAGGCATCGATGATCAGCGACGTCGCCTCGCCGATGACCGCATCGGCCATATCGACTAAGAAGATCTCGCTCTCGTCGTGATCGGTACCCAGCGTAACCGGCATCTGCAGCGACGCGGCATAGGGGAAGCCTTGGAGTTTGCCGGTCAACATTTCCGCCCGGAAAACGAACTGGCCATAATCGTCGCGGACATTCAGCAGCGCCTGTTCGACACGCGGCGCCATGATCCAAGCCGGGCGCAGCATCCGGGCGCCGGAAACCCGCAAGGCCAGCGCCATATTGCCAAGGTCCGAGACGATATCGTCCAGCGTGCCGGTGCCCGTGGCGTCCAGCACCTGATCGGGCTTGACCCACGACCGCAGCCCCTTCGGGCCATTACCGGTCCCGTTGCCCAGCAGGAACGCCTGATCCTGGCGCTGCGCCAGGGCCGCGACCAGATCGTCGCGCACCACCTGATCGGCCGACGCGCCGGCATACCGGATCAGATCGTTTGACACCGGCACTAGGGCCGCCAGTTTGCGCGCCGTCAGCCGCACCTGGCCAAAGCTCGGCTGGCTGGCCGGAATTGCTTCGTTCTCGCCGATATAATCGGCTTGGCTACCACCCGCCAATTTTGCCAGCAGCAGCGTGCCATTCGGCATCGGCACCACCGTTGCGCCCAAGCGGCGCACCACCGACGCAGGCCGCAGCAGTTCGGAAATCTCAGCGATTTGCGGCTCCGGCACGATGAAACCGCCGGCGGCGCCCGTGCCAGCTCCCAGCGCCTTGGCAGTGTAGCTGTCGCCCCAGGTCTTGGTGGCAAAGGCCGCAGCCCGCTCCGGATCGCCCCGTCCGGCGGCCAGCGCCCGAATCATCCGGCCAAGACCGGGGGCCTGCGCGCCGCCCTCAAGGTTCGGCCGGGTCAGAGCCGCAAGAGCGCTTTTGACGGTGGTCATATCGGCATTCAAGGCATTCAGATGATCGGTCAGCGACTGATCCATGACGGTTTCTCCTAAATCGGGAACATGGGAAGCCGCCTTGACCGCATCGATGCGGGCAGCCGGCTGACAGGGAAAGGTGACGGGACTGCATTCATGCAGCTCGGCGCTGGTGATGCGGCGGCGGCCCTGAGCATCACGTTCGGCCTGCAGGATCGTGAAGCCCAGCGATAGGCCGTCGAGCGCCCCCAGCTTCAGCAACGCAAAAGCCTCGGCCCCGCGCTGAGTATCGAGCGCCAGGCGGCCGGTCATTTTCAGCCCCCGCGCGTCCTCGACAATCTCGGTCCAAATGCCGATCGGCTGGGTCGGGTCGTGCTGCCACAACAGCTTAGGCCCTTCGCCCCTGGCCTTGCGGCGTTTGAGGCTGTCGCTAAAAGCCCCCGGCGCGATCACGTCATTGTCGAGATCGGGCACATCGAACAGCGTGCCATAGCCGGAGAAAATACCTTCTTCGGCCGAGGCGTCAGGCAAGACGTCTCCCTCCGCCGACACGGCTGTCAGCCGCGCCGTCGCCCGTTTCAGGGTCGTCATAAGGATCTCCTTTGCTAGGAATTCAGCCCAGCTGATCGCCACCCGGCAGCGGCGGATATCCCGCGGCGGCTCGGCGTTCGTTGAGGGTCAGGAACCCGGCTTTACCTAGTTTCTCGAACAGGGCATGGCGGCGATCGACCAGCGCCGGCACCGCATCCTCATCCGGCGCGAACCGCAGGCCCGCTTCCCAGCGGGGCAACAGCCAATCGCCGAGCCCATCTTGGATCAACCGTACCAGCGGCAGGACCGTATCTTCCCAAAAGGCCAGCCGCGCCTGCTCCATATTTGCGTAGGTTTGAGCGTCGGGAATGCCGATCAATTGAGCCGGCACACCAAAGGCCGTTGCAATATCGAGCGCGCCTTGCTTGCGCCCCGCTAACCAATCCATATCCTTGGGACTCAGCGACAATTCTTTAGCTGTTAACCCACCATCGAGTAACATCACTGCACCGGCCTGCTCAGCCCCACTCACCTGAGCCTTCAGTTCACCCTTCAAGCGCAGAAACTGTTCTTCGCTTAGATGCGCAGGGCCATCCTTCGGATCGTAGATCAACGCTAGGCTGGGCCGGGCGCCATTCTCCAACATCGCTTCGTTCCAACGCGCCGCTGCATCATGAGCGTCAATGGCTCGCGCCGCCGCTTGCAGATCGCCACGACCTTGTGTCCGAAGCACCGGATCTGGCCGCACCAGCCGGCAAACAGCCTCGCTGGAATATGTCGTGCCGCCAATCTCGAAGGACGGCCCGCGCCGCGTCACCTGAGATCCAGCTATCGCGTGTAATTCGATAGGACCACCACCGCCAGAATTATTGGGAACAATAAAGGCTTCACCCTCAATAACCAGCAATCCGGCCAGCATCTCGACCAATCGAGCACCGGCACTGCCTTGCATCAGGGACAAACCCGGATGCCGTGTTACTTCCGTCTTATCCCGGTAGAGCAGCCACGGCACCGCCGCTGCCGATCGCGCGATCAAGGTCAGACAACGATGGGCGATCGGATTATCCAGCCGCCGGTGCGCCCCTTTATGGGGAACCAACGCGGCGGTCAAAGGCAAGGCAAGCGGTACAGATGCAGATGCCGCTTTGACGACGCGTGCACCGAACCAGCGGTCAAACAGCGACATGATCTGCCCCTCTTCTCGTCAATAAAAGCCGATCCATCAGATCCAGGCATCAGGAAGGTGTCTCGAAATCAATCCTGGTCGCAGTCACCCTGACCCCGTCTTCATCCATGATCAGGGTCTGCGAACCGCATAAAATCTTGAGGCGTTTAGCCGTCAGCACGACCGTCCGGTCTGCCGTAAACTGCAACCGATGCAGCGCCTCCTCGGCCGGCGCGTCCCGGGCATCCTGGGCGGTATAGAGGCAGACGTCCCCACTTGGCAGGCCTCGCGGCCGATGCCGCAGATCATGGGTATGAGTCAGGATGGCGCTGTCTTTCTCGCCCGCGATACAAACGACGACACCCAGCGCGCCATTGAGCGGAACAGCGGAGAAGCCATAATTCTCGACATGAATGACCCTGTCGGAGATCTCCCCCGCCACCATCTCCACCTGGACGGCGTTGGCATTGCTGGAGGTATCCACCAGATGGATCTTCGCCCAATTCACCACTTGCCCGAGCCGGCGCTGGATCGGCGCCACCGCCTTGCTGAAGGTCTCAAGAGACAGACTCATCTCGCACTCCATTGATTATCCAAGGCGGCGCAATCGGGGCCCGGCAGGCGCCGGCGGGCCAACCGCAAAGGCCAGCATCACAGCATCGGCCCGATCGGGGCTCGCAAGCCCCCGCCGACGCAAACTGTCCTTGCTCTCGACCTTGATCCGGCCCCGGCTGTCATAGGCATAGCGAAGAGCTCCCAGCTGGCTCAGCATCACCTGGTCGTTTGGCAATCGAATCTCGCCGGCTTCCATCCGCTCGCGCAGGTTCCAGAACAGCTCGGCCCGAAGGTTGGCGAAACGCTCTCGCTCGGTTGGCGCCACTGCCACATTGACCGGCATCACAGGCTCGCCCAGTTCGCGCAATCGATCAGTCACCCCGCCGCCCACCCCAAGGTCATCGACCTTCACGATCTGCGCCCCGGTCTGCCGAAGGGCGGCAGTAATGCGGCCGCAGGTCGCCATCGTATCTTCTTTGCGCCCGGCATAGAGCAGCTCGACCCCATCACCTCGGCGCAAGACGATAACCGTCTCGTCGCGCCCGAACCGCGCCACATCAACACCCAGTTCGATCGGCTGGGCCTGGCTATTCTCACTCGCCAAAGCCCGCTCCAGCAGGCGGGGCGGGAATAGCCCATCGGTTCCCTCATCTGGAAACCGGCCCCGGATCTTCGCCTGATAGATCGGGCTATCCTCACCCCAGCGATGCTTCATCTCATCGACCCAGGTCCGCCCGACCAGCAATGGCCGCAGATCGTCAGGCACCGCCTCCCCGCTTAGGTTCGGCGTATCGAATGCATCGATGGAGATGACATGGAAGCCAGATCCAGGGGCGCAGACTTGCGCGAATTCCGATGCCGGATCATCCGGATTGCCGATCGCAAACAGGCGGCTGTCATCATTCGTAACCAGCGTTTCAGCCGCATCCCACAGGGGTTTGGGAATGCCGCAGGCTTCATCGAAAACCACCAGCACGCGGCGGGCATGGATGCCCTGAAAACCCGTCATATCCATGTCGGCAGGCTTGCGTCCGAACCCGACCAGTTCCTGCCCCATCCGCCATTCGGTCAGGGTCACTTTGCCCGGTAGCTTGCCGGCCCGGTGCGCCCGGCCGATCTCGCGCCACAGAATAGCCCGCACCTGGGCAAAGGTCGGCGCGGAAGTCACGACGAACGCTTCCCCCGGCGGCCGGCAGGCGATCCACCAGGCGGCCAACCGCGCTGCGAGGAAACTCTTGCCCGCACCATGGCACGACGGCACCGCCACCCGGCGATGGTCGCGCACTGCGCTCGCAATTTCGGCCTGCCGGCCCCACAGATGATCGCCCAGCACCTGATTACAGAAGCCGACCGGATCATCGGCATATAGGTCAAGCGGGCGAGATTTCTCCGAGGCAGGGCTTTTTCGGGACTTGGCAGTGCTCCCGCCCTTCCGGCAGGCAGCACGGGCGGGCGATGTAGCCATGGGCACTCTCAAACGCTAGGCCGAACCGGAAATGAAAAGGCCGCCCTCTGTCTCCAGGAGGCGGCCGCAATTCGTCAGTCTTGAAGAAACCTTACCCTCAGCGATTCGCTGGGTCAATCACTATTTTCATGTTTTGTTCTCATTTTCCAAAAACCCCCAGTGATCGGCGACCAGATCCAGGGCCAAGCGCAGCATCTCGATCCCACTGGACGGATGACGGCCGGTCTCGATCGCCCAGTCCCGCGCCGAAACACCTTCACATACCACCCGGCTCAAAACCGATGACAGCCGAACGCCTGCTGCCCGCAAAGCCTTGGCAAACCGTTGCCGAGCCGCCGCCACCGTCTCCGTCATCTTTTCAGAATCAGGCGCGCGGCTACCGCTCACCCGTTCGCCCCAGCGCATCGTCAGTCCCGCTTCGAAATGGCAATAATGCCAAAGGTCTCGCAGGCGGGTCGCTGCCAGGGCCTGCCGCCCCACTAGTTCGCCGCGGGCGAGATACCGGTCTAATGGATCGGCCGCTAGTCGCACATGAGTTACCAGTACGCCATCCGGTCCAGCTTCTTCGACTAGGCCCGCCCCTTTCCTCGCCCGCAATCCGGGGCTGCCAAAATCCGGCGCATCGATGGGAGAGACGGCATTCTTAAGGGAGGTCTTGGACATCAGCGGCACCTTCTTGGAAGGGAAATGGGCTCCTCTAATAGGGCCGCTCCGCTGGAATCGAAAAAGCGGGTCTCCACCCGCCAATCGTTCCTCTTTTGTACCAAATCGGTGCTTCGGCGGCAAGACAAATCAAGGTAGTGCCGATGGGGTCGCTGTACGTATCCCCTGTCAGGATTACCCACAGACACTGCATAAATTTTGTGATAAATCCCCCCACATTGACGAATGGGGGCATTTCGCAATGGTTATCGAGTCGACACCGGGCCGTGTATTGGTCATAGACGATCAGCCGATAACGTCGAAACTAATGGCGAGCATTCTTTCAGAAGAATTTGCCGTTACAATTGCCAATTCCGTCGAAAATATTATCGGCCAGTGCCACGCACTCAATCCCGACGCCATTCTTTTGGACGTCATGATGCCCGGTCATGATGGTTACCAGATCTGCGGGATGCTGAAAGCCGACCCGATTCTCTGCGATATCCCGGTGCTTTTCGTCACGGCACGCTCCAGCTGGGAAGACGAAGCTCATGGCCTGCAGATGGGCGCCGCCGATTTCGTAACCAAGCCTTATAACCCGGCATCGCTGCGGGCCCGCGTTCGCAATGTGGTAGCCTTGAAGCGCCAGCGGGATTATCTCGCCCGCCTGTCCTCCATCGATGGTCTTACCGGTATCGCCAACCGCCGCCAGTTCGACGACCTCTTCGCCCGTGAGTGGCGCCGCCATCTGCGGGGCGCCCAGGCGCTCGGGGTCATCCTGCTCGATATCGATCATTTCAAGCGCTACAACGACAGCTGTGGCCATGTGGCGGGCGACACCTGCCTGCGCACCGTCGCCCAAGCAATCGAAGCCAGCCTCAACCGCTCCTGCGATCTTGCTGCCCGCTATGGCGGCGAAGAATTCATCTGCCTGCTGCCCGAAACCGATACCGAAGGCACTCGCAAGATGGCGGAACGGATTGGCGAAGCGATCCTCGCCCTCGCCATCCTGCATCCGGATTCCGAGACCTCACCTTATGTGACGATCAGCCGGGGTGCCCTCTCGATGGTCCCCTCGGTCCACAGCTCGCCCGAAAGCATGCTGGTTTCGGTTGATGCCTATCTCTATGAGGCAAAACGGACCGGCCGCAACCGCACGGCCAGCCCGATCATCTCTTCGGAAGACCAGCCTCTGACGTCCTAGGCCGCGGTGAAGTCCAGCACGGCCCCGATCGCATCTTCGCGATAGACCCGAATGACACCGCCCGGCAGCTTTTCGGCCGGCACCTTGTTGGCTTTCAGCGCGGCATAGGTCTGGTCGAGGTCGCTTGATTTCAGGGTGATGCCGCAGATCGTCGGCAAGGCACGTCCCGCTCCATCGTCGTAAAGGCCGGCAGCATCATCGGCGGTCATGAACAGGATCACCTGCCGGCCGATATGGACCGCCCAGGTATCGTCGGTCGGGGTGACAGCCGACATGCCAACCAGCTTCTCATAGCTCCGTGCCACCGCTTCCGGATCCTCGACCGCCACCGTGACGCTCTGGATGCCAACGGCGGCATTTGGATGTTTGACCCAGGTCGGGCGCCGCAGCAGTTCCGGCGTCAGATGCTGAACCAAGAAACCATTGATCGCCGGCAATTCTTCTGGTGGCAGCCGGGTCAGCGCAAAGCTGGGCTCGATATCGCCTTCCGGCAATTCCAACAAGCGCGATAGCGCATGCGGCCCGGTCGGATGCAGTCCCCGCTCCACCAGTTGCCGGCTGGTCAGTTCGGCGTCCTTGGTGCCCAGAACCAACCCCAGCAGCCCGTCGCCGCCGGTCGCGAGGAACTTATCGAGGCCATTGGACTCGCCCGTAGGATCGACCATGCCCAGGAACTCAAGGTAATCCTCCTCGAACATGACGCAATAATTGCCTGTGCCCCAGCCTTTGTGGCGGCCCCGCGGGGTAACCACGAAGCCCAGTTTCTGGGCCACCTTGCGGGTGGCCTCCAGATCGGCCGTACCATAGATGACGTGATCGAAGGTCAGGACGGGCAGCGCCATTTCAGCTTTCCTTAGAACAAATATCCCGATCGGTGTCGCATAGGATGCCGGCTAAAAACCAGCGCTGTTTTTCCTGGCTTGCGTCACCGCTTGAACGTCTTTAACCATGCAAGGAAGGCGTGGGGAGCGCCAGCCATCAAGGCGGTAAGAACAGTTCTAGGGAAACGGAACGGGGCATGCGCGTAGAGGCTGGCGATGGGGCTTTTTTCTGGGATGAAGAACTTTCCCCGACGCAGCTTGCCCAGCTAACCGACCCGTCCCTCGCCGATACCCTGGCCGCCTGGCAGCAGCTTCAGACCGCCCGGGGCGGCGATCTACCTTCCCGCAAACTCTTCTTTCCCGAAAGCGTCCCCAGCGCCCGCGGCCGCCTGTCGCTCTGGGTCGTGCGGGAGGACGGCGCCGATTTCGAGATGATCGTGCAGTCCAGCCGGACCATGATGCTCTATCATCTGCTGCCAGGCAAAATCACAGTCGGCGGCCTGTCGAACGCCGGCTATAAGGCCTTGATGATGGCGCATTATACCCATGCCTGCGACCAACGTACGCCACTCGCAACCCGCATCTATCTCGATCGGACCGACCATCCGACCGTTTACTACGACCGTCTAGTCCTGCCGTTTGCCGAAGATGGCGTGCATGCCGACTATTTGCTGACATGCGCTGATTTTACGCTGGAGACGGCGCAAGCCATCCGCGACACTATTCCGGATTTCAATCAGCAAAGCCCTGGTTGGAGCTTGAGGGGATCCTGAATTCAGGAACAGCTCACCACCGGCTTTCATGCTGATCAATAAGGCTCCAAAGGGGGGAGCAGGATGACAGAAGCGTCTCGCATACTTGTTGTTGAGGATTCTCGCTTCTTCAGCCAGTTGGTGTCGAAAGGCATAACGGACCGCATGCCCCAGGCGTCGGTAACGGTTGGCGCCTCTCTTGCAGAAACCAAGGCGATCATCGAAGCGGCTACCCAGCCTTTTCATCTGGCGCTGGTCGATCTGGTCCTGCCCGATTCGAAAGAGGGCGAAGCGCTCGATTTCGTTCAGGCGAACTCGATCCCCTGCATCGTCTTCACCTCGGTCTTTTCAGCTGACCTCCGCGAACGGCTGTTTGCCGACCAGGTCATCGATTATGTCCTGAAGGATACGCCCTCCAGCCTGGATTACCTGCTGGGGCTGGTCGAACAGCTACATCGCAACCGCGCGACAACCGTGATGGTCGTCGACGATTCGCGTACCGCCCGCCACTATCTGCGTGACCTTTTGAATTCCTATCATTTCAAGGTCGTCGAGGCCGCCAACGGCAATGAAGGCCTGGAGCGCCTGAAGAACGACCCGTCGATCCGCCTTGTGCTGATGGACTATCACATGCCGGATATGGATGGGATCGAACTGACCCGCCGAATCCGCTCGCAGCATCCGCCTGATCGTCTGGCTCTGATCGGTGTCTCGTCGGTCGGCAGCCATACGCTCTCGGCCCAATTCATCAAACACGGCGCCAACGACTTCCTGAACAAGCCCTTCCTGCGCGAAGAATTCTTCTGCCGCGTCATTCAGAATCTTCGGATGCTGGATCTGCTCGATCACTTACGCGAAAGCGCCAGCCGCGATTTCCTGACCGGCCTTCACAACCGGCGCTTCCTCTATGAAAGCGGCGCCTCGCTCATGGCGACCGCCAAGCGCGGCCAGATCGATCTCACCGCCGCCATTGTCGATGTCGATCACTTCAAGCAGATCAACGACACCCACGGCCATGAAGCAGGCGATCTCATCCTGCGCAAGGTCGCGGAATGCCTCACCCGCCACTTGCGAGAAAGCGACATGGTGGCCCGGATCGGGGGCGAGGAATTCGCCCTGCTGACCGTCAATATGGCTCCGGAAAGCACAGCGGCCTATTTCGAGGAATTGCGCCGCGCCATTACGGAGATCCGCGTGGTTCATGGCGGCAAAAGCATCGGTGCGACCGTCAGCATCGGCGTCCACTCCGGCAGCGCCGATAATCTCCCCGCCTTCATCGATCTTGCCGATCAGGCCCTTTACAAGGCAAAGGCTGCTGGCCGCAATACCGTCCATCTGACCCACGCGTCCTGATCCGGCCGCATGTTCGAAGACCTTTTATCGCCGGGAACCGGCAGCCTGCTGCTGTTCATCGGGGCGATGCTGGCCGCGACGATCTTGCCCATATCGTCCGAAGCCATGCTGGCGGTCGCCCTTAACCAGCAACTTGGCAGTCCAATAGAACTGATCCTAATTGCGACGCTGGGGAATACACTCGGCTGCCTGTTAAATTGGCTGACCGGGCGTTTTCTCTATCGATATCGAAATAGCCGCTGGTTTCCCGTCTCGAATGCTGCACTGCAACGCGCCAGTTCCTGGTTCAACCGATGGGGATTAACGTCGTTATTACTATCTTGGATCCCGATCGTTGGGGATCCATTAACCATCATCGCCGGAATATTTCGGGTTAACTTATTCGCCTTCTTATTACTAACAGGTACAGGTCGCGCAGTGCGATATTGCGTTATTGCCGGGCTGCTTGGGTAATCGCTACTGAAGTGAAAGCAAAGGGTAGGCAGGCGCACTTTTTTTGACTATTCTTGGCGCTATCTTTTGTATCGACACCCTTAATTTGCGGACAATTCTCTAAGCTCATGCCTCGTTCCCCTGCCTTGGCCGTTGCCGGCATATCGCATGAGCATTTGATTGCCCTCGCTATGACGCGGGCGGCTGTCCTGCTGGTGATCGATGGTACCGGCACCACCATATTTGCCTATGGTGAAACGGAACGGCTCTTGGGCAAACACGCTCAGGATCTGATGGGCACCTCCCTGCCCGGCATTCTGTCCGTGCCAGCCCGCCGGGTTCTAATGCAGCTTTTAGAAGAACTGCGGACCTCCGCCGTGACCCCACCCAAGGAGATCCAGGTCGGCACCGCGGACGAGCCGATCCCGGTTCTGATTGGTGGCCGTATTGTTAAGGCAGCAGGGCATGAAACCCTGTGCCTCACCCTAGAAGTCATCGTGCGGGCACCTGCCGGGGCTGCGGCGTCGCGGGCGATCGCACCGATCGCCGAAACGCTGCCCCACCTACCCGAACCGGGGGCGCTCAGCCATCGCGATGCCGAGACAGCTCTGCTGAACGAACATGACTTCGCCGACCGCTCGACCGAAATGATGCGGACCGACGTCAATGGCGATCTTTCGTTAACGCTCGTCAGCCTGCCGCAGCTCGAAGCAACCCTGGCACCTCTGGATGCCAAGCGGCGCAGTGCTGTGATGCTGCGTCTGGGTCAGATCCTCACCGCGTCCGCCAAGAACGACAATGCCGCCCGTCTGGCCGGTAATATGTTTGCCCTGGTACATGATTCGAGCACCACGCCCGAAGCCGTGACCGAACTGATCAAGGTGCTGCTGACCAAGGTGACTCAGCCCGGCCAGCACCCCTCGCCGGTCACCAGCGCCGAAGTGGCGCTGGATGCCGTCACTATTCCGCCCGAACAACTGGCGCGCGCCTTTGCCTATACGATCAATCGCTATGTCGCAAATGGTGGCCGGCTGACCCATAGCAGCCTGTCCGGCAGTTTCCAGGAAATGCTTCAGTCCACCGTCTCCCGCATGTCGGGGATCCAGGATTTCCTGCGCTCCAACGATCTGATCCTGGCCTTCCAGCCGATCGTCTGGATGCTCGATCAGAATACCCACCATCAAGAAGCGCTGACCCGCCTCAAGAGTGGCGAATCGCCCTTCTCGATGGTGACTTTTGCTGAAGAGACCGGCTTCATCGCCGAACTCGATATCGCGGTCTGCAAGCGCGTGATCGACGTGCTGGAATCAAACCCGGCTTCCCACGATATCGCCGTCAATCTGTCGGCCCGCTCGCTGGAAAGCGACGCCTTCCTCGCCAGCCTCGACAATCTGCTCTCCAATATGCAGACCAAGCGTCAGCGCTTACTGTTCGAGCTGACCGAATCAGCCCGCGTCGATAATGTCGAACGGGTAGCCAATGCTCTGTCGCGCCTGAAAGAACACGGCCACCAGATCTGCATCGATGATTTTGGTGCCGGCGCCGCCGGCCTGCATTACGTGCGTCAGATGCCCGTTGATATCGTGAAGATCGACGGCGGCTATGTCCGCCATATCACGACCGACACCCGCGACCGCGCGCTCGTTAAATCGATGGTCGACCTCTGCCGCACCATCGGTGTCGGCCTCATTGCCGAAATGGTCGAAACCAACGAACAGGCGCAGATCCTGAATCGCCTCGGCATCACCTATGGCCAAGGTTGGCTCTACGGCCGCCCACAGCCGACGCCTCTCAACCGCAAAAGCGGCAGCTCCTGGCGGGGCTAACCTCCAATTCGCTTTAGAAGCGAAGGCGCGGTGGATGAGATGCCAGGCGCGCGCAGCACAGGAGCGGAGCGTACGTTCAGTACGTGAGCATCCGAGCAGTGTAAGCAACGCAGCAGATCGCCTCCGCGCCGAGCGCCCTCAAGGACAGTAGCGTCCGTATCGGTCTGCTGGTGTGGTGGGGGCGGGCACCCAACTCTTTGCGACATCGCGGATCCGATCGACCTGCGCCATCGGCAGACCGGCCTCCGCCAACTGGCGCACATTATTGACCCCCATCTGCTCGCGCAAAGCCTCAGCTAAATTCCGACCGGCGATTTCCGCCCACAGCACAGCCTTGGCCGGATCGGCCGGTAGACCTTTGCCGTCGACGTAGAATTTAGCGAGTCGCATCTGGCTGGTCCGCTGGCCGCGCTCGGCCCCGATACAGGCGATGCGGGCCGCCATAGAGGCATCGGCCGGCACGCCCTTGCCCTCGGAATAAGCCTGCACCAACACATCATAGCCCGTCGTCTCGCCGGCCAGCGCCAGGATGATCGCCTCGTTATAGGCCGTCTGCTCATCGCCGCGCGCCTGGGCATCAGCGATGACCTTAACTGCCTGCTTCCAATAGATCGGATCATGCACGCCCGCAGCCACGGCCACCCCGGCAGCCGCCACACATCCAACCACCGCAGCCAATCCCCAACGACGCATTCCAGCTCCCCCGTGCAAGACCAAATCGGACCTTGCCTCAGAAATAATCACGCCAAGAGCTTGCGCGGACAACGCACCTCGGGCAAGAGGTAGGAATGACACAGATCGATCATCTTGTATTGTTCCGCTGGAAATCCGACGCAGCACCAGATGCCATCGCGAAAGCGATCGATGCTGTCGCCGAATTACCAAACCAGATCAGCGGTATAACCGCTTACGTCGGCGGCCAGCAGGCAAGCGCGGAAGGTCTTGGCCAAGGCTTCGATTTCGCCTTCCGCATGACCTTCCTTGATGCCGCTGCCCGCGATGCCTATCTGCCGCATCCGGCCCATAAGGCAGCTATCGCCGATCATATCTCCCCCGTCCTGGAGACCGTTCTGGTCTTCGACATCCAGCATTGAAGAAAGAGGCCATGACGCTTCTGCAATCCGGTGATCCGCAGCCCGTCGAATTTCTGAACCTGACCGGGCGCGCTCCGATCCTGCTGCTCTGCGACCATGCCTCTAACCGCATCCCCCAGGCCCTGGGCGATCTCGGCATCTCGGACGCCGAACGGGCCCGCCATATCGGCTATGATATTGGCGCCGCGTCCGTCACTCGTCATCTCGCAGCGATGATGGATGCGCCGGCCCTGCTCTCCTGCTTCTCGCGTCTGGTGATCGATCTCAACCGCCGCAATGACGATCCGACCGCCATGCCGCCATCGAGCGACGGCACGCTGGTTCCCGCCAATCGCGACCTGACCGCCCAGGATCGCCAGAACCGCATTGATGCGCTCTTCACCCCCTATCACCGGGCGGTTTCCGATCAGCTTGACGGGTTTGCCGGCCGAGGCATCGCGCCCGCAGTGCTCTCGATCCATTCCTGCACCCCGGTGATGGCTGGCTTCCAGCGCCCTTGGGAAATCGGGGTACTCTGGAACCAAGATGGCCGCATCGCCGTCCCGCTGATGTCTGAGCTTGCGCGCGCGGGCGATATCAATGTCGGCGACAATCAGCCCTACTCCGGCCGCGACCATCATGGCTTCACGCTCGAACATCACGCCGAGCCGCGCAACTTGCCTCATGTATTGATCGAGGTCCGCCAGGATCTGATCGAGACCGAAGCCGGCCAGCGCGTCTGGGCCGAACGTCTCTGTGACGCTTTCAAACCGGTGCTGGCAGCTTTGGGGAATTCCGCATGAGCGAACCCGCCTTCACGCTGGGGATCGAGGAGGAATATTTCCTCGTTGATCGCAAGACTCGCGATGTTGCGGCCGAACCGCCGCCCGAGCTGTTCATCGCCTGCAAGGAAGCCCTGCCAGATCAGGTCAGCCCGGAATTTCTGAAAGCCCAGATCGAAGTCGGCACCCGCCCGCGCGAGACTTTGGCCGATGCCCGCGCCGATCTCGCACGCCTGCGCCGCGGCATCGCGGATGTCGCCAATCAATTCGGCCTCGCGCCCATTGCCTCCTCGACGCATCCCTTCACCGATTGGGGCCGTCAGCGTCCGACCGATGCCGAACGATATACGATCCTCGCTCGTGACTTGCAGATGGTCGGCCGGCGCCTCGTCATCTGCGGCATGCATGTGCATATCGGGATCGAGGATGAGCAGCTCCGCATCGATCTGATGAATCAGGTCACCTATTTCCTGCCCCATCTGCTGGCGCTCTCGACCTCGTCACCTTTCTGGCGCGGCGAGCCTTCGGGCCTCAAGAGCTTCCGCATCTCCGTCTTCAACGGTCTGCCGCGCACCGGCCTGCCGGAGGTGTTCGACAGTTGGGGCGAATATCAGCGCCATATCGCCGGTCTCAAGACCGCCGGTGTGATGGAAGATGCATCCAAGCTCTGGTGGGACATCCGCCCCTCGGCGCGTTTCCCGACCCTGGAAATGCGCATCACCGATATCTGCACGCGTCTCGACGACACCATCGCCATCGCCGCACTCTATCGCTGCCTGCTACGGATGCTCTGGCGCCTGCGCCGCAATAATCAGCGCTGGCGTCTTTATGCCCGCATGTTGATCTCGGAAAACCGCTGGCGCGCGCAGCGCTATGGCCTCTCCGAAGGGCTCGTCGATTTTGGCAAGGGCACGCTGACGCCCTTTGCTGATCTAGTCGAAGAAATCATCGAGCTCTGCCGCCCGGATGCCGAACATTTCGGCTGTGTCGCAGAGATCGAAAGCGCGCGCCAGATCTTGGCTCGCGGCACCTCGGCCGATAATCAGCTGCGCGTCTATGAAGCGGCCTTGGCCACCGGCAAGACCAAGCAAGAAGCCCTGGAAGGCGTCGTCGATCACCTGATCGCCGAAACAGTGGTCGGGGTCTAAAGAAAAACGCCCGGCCTTTCGACCGGGCGTTTCCTCATTTCAAGTTCGCTTATTTCGCGGCCAGGAAGTCTGCGACTTCCAGCAGGACGAACTCATTGTCGTCCACCTTGTCGAGATTGCGGCCGGCCGAGAACGGCAGGTTATTGTCGTTGCCGACCACGATATGGGTGGCATCGACCTGATCGACATTCTCGATGGTGACGAAGGGCATAGTGTAGATGCCCTTGTCGGTGCCTTGCTTTGCCTTGCCATCGGGATCGGCGATCTTCATCAGGTCGATATAGCCAACCTTACGCACGGCCTTGCCGACGTTGGCGTCGGTCATTTCGATCTTATAGATGCGCTTATGCTTGGCCGGCATGGCAAAGCAGGTCGGCTCCGGCTTCTTCGGATCTGCGCAAGCCTTGTCGGCAACACCGACGCCATTGTCGCGTTCGATGACGAGGCCCATGGTCGCGCTCACCATGTTGAAATCGCCGATCGCCTCGCCGCCTTCAGACAACGGATAGAGCCACGAACGACCGGTCCAGGACTTGGAGGCGACATCGAGTTCGATGATGCGCAGAGCGGGTTGCCCATCGACCTTTTCGACCGAGCCATCTTCCTGGAACAACGGGCCTTCTAGCAGGCCGTAAGCCTTGGAGCCGTCCTTGGCGATCGCGAGGCCCTCATAGCCACCCGAACGCTTCAGGTTGAAGGCCGCCATCTTCAGCGACGGATTAGCCGGGGTCTGCAAGGTCGGATTGTCCGGCGACAGAACCGGCTTGCCATCGACCAGGGTCGGGATGACATCGGTCAAACGGCCTTCCAGATCGACTTTGAGGACATAGGGGCCGAATTCATCGCCCAGCAGGAAGCCATCAGCGAGCGGCTGGATCGATTCGATATCGAAATCAGCGCCGGTCAGATAGCGCTTCTCGGCTCCTTCCAGCACGATCGGGAACGGCGCAATCTTGTCGGGATCGGACAAGAAGATCGTCTTCTGGCGCTCGACCTTACCACCGGCCCAGTCGAATTTGATGTTGTGCAGCATCAAAGCGGCATCGCTGGAATTGGTCTTACCGCCGAAGCCATTGTCCGACAGGCTCCAGAAGGTGCCGTCCGCCATGGTCTTGATGCCAGAGAAGCCTTGCACCGGCTGGCCGGCGAACGGCAGGGCAAGCCCCGTTTCGCGGTTACCATCCTTGCCCATCACGCTGCCCAGCTGCGTCGCGCGCTTGCGGTCCGGCGTCGTGAATTTGCCCGACACCTTCAGGTGTTCCGGCGCATCGGCCGGGGCCGGGATCAGGGTATTGGCCGGCAGAATAGCCTGGGAAACCAGCTTGGCCGGGAAAGCCTTTTCCTCGGCCAAGGCGGGGGAGGCCATCATCGCCACCAGGGCGGCGGATGTCAGAAGCATACGGATCATTGGGGAACCTCCGGTTGTCAGGAATCTGACAATTCGGATAGCGGTAGCCCGTGACCGTCGGATAACGCTCCTATGAACCTTCAGTGCCAGGAATAAGTCAGGCCGAGCGCTTGAACGCCCAACCTAAGAAAAAGCTGCGCAGGGTCCGATCCATCACCAACAGTCCGGCAACGATGAGCACCATGCCAACGACATGCTGCAGGCCCAGACGCTCACCCAGAAAGATCGAGCTCAGCAAGGCCGCAACCGGCGGCACCAGGATGGTCACCAGCGAGGCCGAGATCGCCCCCGCCCGTTGGATCAGCTTATAGAACAGCGCATAGGCAAAGGCGGTGCACACCAAGGCCAACCCTAGTACCGCTCCGATAGCATGGGCTGGCGGCATCGCCATTTCCCATGGGCGATCGATGAGGAGAGCGACCGGCGCAATCACCACCGCCGCGCCGGCCATCTGCCCCCCGGCCACGGTTAGGCTCGGCAGATGACGGAAGTTCCGGGCATAGTTCCCGGCAATGCCATAACAGGTGGCGGTCCCCAGCACCGCGAGCTGCGCCAGCGGATCGGCCCCTGCCCCGGCAAGCGCGGACGGTCCAACAACGGCCACCACCCCGGCAATGCCAAGCGCGATACCACCGAAGATCCGCAGCTCCGCCTTCTCGGCTTTGAACAGGAACACGGCGAGCAAGGCCGTGAAGACCGGCGTCGTGGCATTGAGGATTGACGACAGCCCCGCCCCGATTCGCGTCTGCGCCCAGAACAGCAAGGCAAAGGGCACGGCCGACGCGATAAAGCCCAGCAGCAGGAAAGACTTCCAATTATCCAGGAACCCACGCGCTCCCGGCTTGCCCATCATTCGGCAGGCGATCCAAAGGGCGATGGCGGCGATACCGACACGCGTCAGCACCAGCGTGAAGGGCGGCACATAACCGACCGCCACCTTGGCGAACAGGAAGCTCGCGCCCCAGATCAGAGATTGGCCTGCCAGCAAGCCCCAGTCCGCCATCCGCATTTTACGTTCCCCCGCCGTCTTGTTCTTGTGGCGTTCTTATAGGAACTGCGGATGGCAAAGACCAGGGTTATAATGTCAGAGCAACAATTCGCCGTTCTCCATGCCATCCCAATATTCGATGCGCTTGGCATGGACCTTGATCATCACAAGGCCCGGCGTATCCACGCCCTGCTTGAACCAATCATCCAGATCGTCGGTCCAATGTTCGGCAAAGGCGACCTTGTCGCGGATCAATTCCGCGCGACCTTCAACAGCCGCCATGAACGGGCTGCCACCGAGCAAACCCTTCGAGCCCTGGAACGACAGTGCGACTTTGGGATCGCGTGCGATATCGCCAACCATGCGGGTATCGTCGAGGGTGAAGTAATAGGAATCGCCGTCATAATCGACGTCACGATTATTGCTCATCGGCCGACCGGCGATTTCTCCGCCGTCGGTGTGGGTCTGCAGCATGCAGATATCGATGTCGCGGATCTTTTCCGAAATGTCGGACAGATTCATCTGGGCCATGAGGCACCTCCGATAAGGTTGATGCCAAGGGAACGCAGCTCGGATGCACCCCGTTCCCTTGGTCACCGGCTTATCGGAGGGCTGCGATCACCTCGGCGCTTTTGCGGATCCGGGCGATGCGCGGCAGCACTTTCTCGATGGTGAAGCCATGCAGATCCCCGACGCTGGAGCAGGCATCATCGACCACCACCACCCCATAGTTATGTTCAAAAGCGGCTCGCGCAGTCGATTCGACCCCGAAGTTGGTGGCGATGCCTGTCAACACGATGGTGGTGATGCCCCGGCGGCGCAGATGCAGGTCCATATCGGTGCCATAGAAGGCGCCCCATTGACGCTTCACGATCTGGATCTGCCCGGGGATCGCCGCGACTTCCGGGGCAATCTCGTCATAGCCTTCGGGCAGGCCGCCCGGCGGCACCGCCATCGGTACATCGGTTGGATGCGCGACCCGATCGACATACCCCGGCGCGAAGGTCACCCGTACCTGGATGACCAGCGCACCGACATCGGTGAATTTCTGGGCCAGCGCGACGTTGGTTTCGATAATATGCCGCGCATCATAGGGCGCGAGCGGCATGCCGAGCGTGCCCTTCTGCACGTCGATCATGACGAGGGCGGTGGTTTTGGGATCGAGTTCGAGCATAAAGACCTCCAAAGGACTATACATGAGGATAACCTCACAAATGGATATATGAGGATGACCTCACAAAACGCAAGCAAGAATGCAACGGAGACCCGCGCCCCGCAGCGCGCCCGTGGCAAGGCACGTGTCGCAGCCCTGCTGTCGGCCGCCTCCGATGTCTTTGCGGAAAAAGGCGTCGAGGCCGCGACCATGACCGAGGTTGCGGCGCGCGCTCATGCCTCGATCGGTTCGCTCTATCAGTTCTTCCCGACCAAGGAGCTGCTGGCCGAGGCGTTGCATCTCGACATTCTGGATCACTTCTTCGCGCTGCTCGCCGGACTCGGCAATACCCCGGACGGCCAAGATGCCGGCGCCCTGATGGACCAGCTTTTTGCCGAACTTGCGACCTTCCTGAAGACCCATCCGGCCTTTGTCGCTTTGGCCGATCGCCGCAACATCGATAAGGAACGCAAGCGCCAAACCCGCGCCCGCCTGCGCGCCGAACTCGCCACTCTGCTCTCGAAAGCGAACCCGCCCCTACCCGCCGGCAAGCCGGACGTGCTGGCCGTCGTGATCCTGCATCAGATCCGGGTCGTCATGGCCCTACATGGCGAAGAAGACCTCGCGGTCCGCGATGCCGCCCTCGCCGAACTGGCAGCCATGATGAAGGGGCACCTGACCCGCTAAGGTGCCTTCGGCGTCACCACCACATCGGCTGCGCTGCGGATGTTCGGCCCATGGAACACGGCCTCGATATTATTGCCGTCCGGATCAAACAGGAACGCACCGTAATAGCCCGGGTGATAGGGCCGCTCGCCTGGGCCACCATTGTCGGTGCCACCGGCTGCGAGCCCTGCGCGATGGAATCGCTCCACCGCCGCCCGGTCAGCCGCCTGAAATGCCAGATGGACCTTGCTGGTATAGCCGTCGGCCTTATCGACCCACAGCTCGTCGATATTGAAATGATCGGCGCTGCTCTGCATCTGCCCGCCTTTGCCCAGCGCCGTCAGCACCGCCGAATAGAAGGTCTGGCTCGCCGCAAGATCCTTGACCCGCAGATGCACATGATCGATCAGGCGCCCCACATGGAATTCCATGGCTTCCTCCCTATCTGTTTCAGATATCCTCCGAGAAAAATATGAAACGACTAGGGCGCCCATTCCGCTTCCTTCATCGTCATCCTAGGGTCCCGGCCCGAGATAAAGGCGCATCGATTTTTTGCAATCGCCTGCGAAAACAGATCTTTACGCACCCTCCACCCTTGCCCATATGCTGCAACAGGAGCGTTGGCGATTGTCGCGGCGCTGATCCCGTCGCCGGTTCCCGGGGCGGATGAGACACGAGGTGATATATGGATTTCGAACGCTACACCGAACGGGCGCGCGGATTTTTGCAGAGCGCCCAGGGCCTCGCCGTGCGGTCGGGGCACCAGCGGTGGCTTCCCGATCATATTCTGAAAGTCCTGCTGGAGGATGAGCAGGGTCTGTCGGCCGGGCTGATCAAGTCGGCTGGCGGCGATCCCAAACGTGCGCTCGAACAGGTCGAAGCCGAACTCGCCCGCCAGCCCAAGGTCGAGGGTTCGGGCGCCGGTGGCCTGATGCTGGTGCCAGAAACTGCGCGCCTGTTCGAACAGGCCCAGCAGATCTCGCAAAAGGCCGGCGACAGTTTCGTCACCGCCGAACGTCTGCTGCTCGCGATTGCTCTCGCATCGGGCACCACGGCTGCCAAATCGCTTGCTACCGCCGGCGTTACACCGCAGGCCCTGAACAAGGCCATTGACGAGATGCGCAAGGGCCGGACGGCCGACAGCGCGACCGCCGAAAACCAATATGACGCCCTCAAGAAATACGCCCGCGACCTGACCGAGGCAGCGGCGACCGGCAAGCTCGACCCCGTGATCGGCCGCGACGAAGAAATCCGCCGCGCGATCCAGGTCCTCGCCCGCCGCACCAAGAACAATCCGGTGCTGATCGGCGAGCCGGGCGTCGGTAAGACCGCGATCGTCGAAGGCCTGGCCCTGCGCATCGTCAAGGGCGACGTGCCGGAAAGCCTCAAGAACAAGAAGCTGATGTCGCTCGACCTCGGCGCCCTCATCGCGGGCGCCAAGTTCCGCGGCGAGTTCGAAGAACGCCTGAAGGCCGTGCTGTCCGAAGTTCAGTCGATGGACGGCGATATCGTCCTGTTCATTGACGAGCTGCACACCCTGGTCGGCGCCGGCAAAGCCGATGGCGCGATGGATGCCTCCAACATGCTGAAGCCAGCACTGGCGCGCGGCGATCTTCATTGCGTAGGCGCAACGACCCTGGATGAGTACCGGAAATATATCGAAAAAGACGCGGCGCTCGCCCGTCGCTTCCAACCGGTCTTCGTCTCCGAACCGACCGTTGAAGACACCATCTCGATCCTGCGCGGCCTGAAAGAGAAATACGAAGTCCATCACGGCATCCGCATCACGGACGCCGCGATCGTGGCTGCCGCCACCTTATCGAGCCGCTATATCGCCGACCGCTTCCTGCCTGATAAAGCTATCGATCTGGTCGATGAAGCCGCCTCACGCCTGCGCATGGAAGTCGACAGCAAGCCAGAGGAAATCGACGAGCTGGATCGCCGCATCATCCAGCTGAAGATCGAGCGCGAGGCCCTGAAGAAGGAAACCGACAGCGGCTCCCGCGACCGATTGGAAAAGCTCGATATAGAACTCGCAAACTTGGAAGCCAAGTCAGCCGAGATGACGGCTGCCTGGGCGGCCGAGAAGGATCAGCTCGCCTCGGGTCAGAAGATCAAGGAACAGCTCGACCAAGCCCGCGCTACCCTGGAACAGGCCCAGCGCGGCGGCGATTGGGCCAAGGCCGGCGAGTTGACCTATGGCGTCATTCCGGATCTGGAAAAGAAGCTGGTCGAGGCCGAAACCTCAGGCGGCAACATCGTGCGCGAAGCGGTGACCGATCAGGATATCGCCAGCGTCGTCTCGCGCTGGACCGGCATCCCGGTCGATAAAATGCTGGAAGGCGAACGCGAAAAACTGCTGGCGATGGAAGACGCCCTGCATGGCCGCGTGGTGGGTCAGGATGAGGCCATCAAGGCCGTCTCCCAGGCCGTCCGCCGCGCCCGTGCGGGTCTCCAGGATCAGGGTCGCCCCATCGGCTCCTTCCTCTTCCTCGGGCCGACCGGCGTGGGTAAAACCGAACTGACCAAGGCTCTGGCCAGCTTCCTCTTCGACGATGACAAGGCGCTGCTGCGCATCGACATGTCGGAATATATGGAGAAGCACGCGGTTGCCCGCTTGATCGGCGCGCCTCCGGGTTATGTCGGTTACGAGGAAGGCGGCGTGATCACCGAAGCCGTCCGCCGTCGCCCCTATCAGGTGATCCTCTTCGACGAGGTCGAAAAGGCCCACCCGGATGTCTTCAACATCCTGCTGCAGGTGCTGGACGACGGTCGTCTGACCGACGGTCAGGGCCGCACGGTCGATTTCCGCAATACCCTGATCGTGCTGACCTCCAACCTCGGCTCGGACTATCTGGCCGAGGCTGGCGAGTCTGAGGAAATCCCCGGTTTCATCCGCGACCGGGTGATGGAAGCAGTCCGCGCCGCCTTCCGTCCGGAATTCCTCAACCGCCTGGATGAGGTCTTGATGTTCCACCGTCTGACCCGCCGTCAGATGAGCGGCATCGTCGATATCCAGCTCGGCACGCTGACGCGCCTGCTCGCCGATCGCAAGATCACGCTGGAGGTCACGGAGGATGCCAAGACCTGGCTCGCCGATGCCGGTTACGACCCGGTCTATGGCGCCCGCCCCCTAAAGCGCGTCATCCAGCGCAGCCTGCAAAATCGCCTCGCCGAAGAACTGCTCGCCGGCAAGATCCAGGACGGTCAGACCGTCAAGGTCAGCGCCGGGGACGAAGGCCTGGTTGTCGCGTAAAGCAAAGGGCGGGGAGCAATCCCCGCCTTTTGTCAGAGTCCACGCGCAGCCTGGATCGTCTCCCCCATATCGCCGTGTAAGGTGTAGGTCAGTACGACTTTGCCCTTCGTCGCGATGATGAAGGCAACGCGGGCGTTGTCCGGCAACCCCTTGCCAATCTCTTCCGCCGTGCCCGGCGGTTGAGGGAAAGCTGCATCGATATCGGCGCGCTTTGCCAACCACAGAAAAACATCACCTGAATTCATTATCCCGATCGACTGAATCAGGGCGTTGCGATCTCGCTGCAGACTCGCCGCCCATATATCCAGCCCGAGCCGATCATCCGCCAGGCTGAGCAACATCAGTTGACTAAAACCTTCGTCCGGCGCCGGAAAGGTCCCAAGCGCCTTGTGGATATCGAACCCCTGTTCCTCCCTGACGACAGAGAGGCCGACGAGTTTTTCGTCATCTGAGAAATGAAAAAACAGGCTGCGTGCAGGGCTCTCCAGTTTCTTGGAAATCCGGCCGTCCTGCACTTGAGCTCCGGAGGCCAACACCTCTGCCTTAGGTTGCTGATGATAATAACCTTCATAGAACGTGATGGTGTCAGCCCAAGCGCTCCGGTAGGCGGAAATCCCCAGGAAAGTCATAAGCAGGATAAGAAAAACGCGCATGCTGGATCCTCGGAAAACCAACTCCGTCGAGTTGTACTAATTCCGGGTCAACTGCACCATCGGTCGCGTGATGCGTGGCGGATTATAATTCGAACGTCTCGGCCAGCACCTGCATCAGGTCCGCCCTGTCCGGATAAGCCGCTTTCAAAGCAAAGAGGTCCGCTTTCAGCTCCAGGCATCGCAGTTCCTGCAGCGCCTTGTCGATCTCCTGCCGACGGATCGCGTCATAGGGCTCTTCGCCCGCCCAATGTAGACAGCCGTCTGCCCGTTCAATGAACGCCTGGATATCCATCGGCAATTCATCCAGCACGCTGGCCGATGCGGCCCCTGCCATCAGCGCCACGATCAGCGCTGCTAGAACCCGTATCCCCATAGTTTCCATCCCACCGGCAAGATGGCCGTCATAACCAATGTCAGCGGAATGCCGGCCTTGAGGCGCAGCAGCATCACCGCCGCCAGCACACTAAGCCCGAGGGCAAAGGGCGAAAAACTGGCAACTTCCGGCCAGGCGAATCGGACAGCGCCCAGGTCCATCAGGGCGACTTTGCTGAAGATCACATGCATCCCGAACCAGACCGTGAGGTTCAGGATCACCCCGACCACCGCCGCCGTGATTGCCGCCAGCGCGCCGGCCAGACGGGGGTTGGCGCGGATACGCTCGAGGTATGGCGCGCCGAGGAAGATCCAGAGGAAACAGGGCACGAAGGTGACCCAGGCCGTCAGCAGCCCGCCGGCAAATCCACCCGCCATGCCGGCCTCGCGGAACCCCGCCAGGAACCCGACAAACGACAGCACCAGGATCAGTGGCCCGGGCGTGGTCTCGGCCAGCGCCAACCCGTCGATCATCTCGCCAGGCGACAGCCAGCCATAGATCTGCACCGCCTGTTCGGCGACATAGGACAGCACGGCATAGGCCCCGCCAAAGGTCACCACCGCCATCTTGGAAAAGAAGATGCCGATATCGAGGAAGGTGCCATTGCCACTCGCCAGGATCACGGCAAAGGGCGCTGCCCAGAGCGCGCCCCAAACAGTCAGAGTCGCCAAGGACCGCGCCGCGACTGGTTCGCGCACGCCTGTTTTCCCTCGCGCCCGCAGGAAGCCGACAATCCCCGCCCCGATCACCACCAGCGGGAAGGGGATCGCTAGCGCAAAGAGCGCAACGAAGGCGGTGGCTGCCAGGGCCCAAGCAAAGGGATCTTTCAGCGCGCGTCGGGCGATGCGGATCAGTGCCTCGATCACAATCGCCAGCACCGCCGCCTTCAACCCGAAGAATACCCCGCCGAGCCAAGAGGTATCGAGGAAACTGACGTACAGCACAGACAGCCCGAGCACGACGGCGAGCCCCGGCAGCAGGAACAGCAGCCCCGACGCGACGCCGCCCTTCACACCATGGGTTTTCCAGCCGACATAGGTCGCCAGCTGCATCGCTTCAGGTCCCGGCAGCAGCATGCAGAAGTTCAGCGCATGCAGAAACGTCGGCTCGTCGACCCAACGTTTCTCGTCCACCAGCACCTTATGCATCAGGGCGATCTGCCCTGCCGGCCCGCCGAAGGACAGCAGGCCGATACGCAGGAAGGTTTTCAGCAGCTCAATGAAGGTGGGGCCCACGTCATCGCGGGCACTATCGATAGCGGCAGTCATGCTTTGGCTCCCGGCTTCTTATGCGGCCAGTTATGGGTTTCCTCCGTCGCGTCGCGGCACCAGCGATAAAGCGCGTCATAGAGGGGGAAGGTCGACTCCATTTGGGCGATGTCGTCGCTATATAGGCGCGAGAAGCCAAGGGAGGCCGCCAGCAATCCGGCGACTTCCGGCGCCAGATCGGGCCGGGCGGTATCGGCCCCGCGTACGATGGTCGCGAGGCGTGCCATCGGCTCGATATCAAGACCGAAAGCTTCCACCATCGCATCGAAGGTGCAGCGCTCGCCCACATGGCTCCAGCGCACCCCTTCGATATCGAAAGGTGCCCCGCCGAACCGGTCAGCCACCGCCTGCACTTCCGACGGGGCGACAAACAGGAAAACGGCCTTTGGATCGACAAAACGCCGGATCAGCCAGGGGCAGGCGATGCGGTCGATCTTGGGGCGCGACCGGGTGACCCAGATCGATCGCCCCTGCGGATCGCGCGGCGCGATCTCGGCCACGGGCACCAACGGCAATCTTGCGTCCTGCCAGGCCTCAAACCCGCCCTCCAGGCTTTCTGCACTGAAGCCGGCCTGCCGCAGCCAAGCTGCCACCCCGTGGGATAGCTTCAGCCCCTTCTGGCAGATTACGACGAAGGGGCCTGATCCAATCTGAGTGCACCAGTCGGCGACCTCTTTATAGGATCGGCGGATGCTGCCGGGGATCAGGCGCGGGTCGGCGGCGAAATCGTCATCAGTCCGCACATCGATCAAAGTCGGGGCACTAGGTGTGCCAACAAGGCGCATTAGTTTTTCAGGGGAAATCGTCCCGAATGCAGGCATGCGTCATCCTCCAGAAGATATGGGATGCGATGCTTCGGCAGGACGCCTCGTGGGGTGTTCGCGGCCCCCATGGCCGCTAGTTAGAAGAAGACCCGATCAGGCGTCAAGCCGGAACCCGAAGACTTCCAGGAACCCCGCCTCGCCGCCCGGCGTGATCTTCAGTGCCCGGCTGTCGCGGGTGCGCTCGATCCAGCCGAGTTCAAACGCCCGGTTACAGAGGCCGACGCCGACCTTGCCGGCCAGATGCGGGCGGCGTTCGCTCCAATCGAGGCAAGTCTTGCAGACCGGGCGGCTCTTTGGCCCTGCCCCCGGATCAACCCCGAAGGCCTGCAAGAACCCGCGCCCTTCCTCCGTCACCGTGCCAGCCCCCTCGCCCAGGACGATGAAGCCCCGTTCGCTCATCGCATCGGCAACCGCAATGCCCAGGCGCCCGGCCAGATGGTCGTAGCAGGTACGGGCCGTCCGCATCGCCTGATCCTTAGGCCCCGTCGGCCGATGCCGCTTAGGCCCCAGCAGCGACAGGTTCATCAAGGCTTCCAGCCCCCCCGCCACCTGAGCCGAGGCGAGCCGGTAATAGCGATGGCGCCCCTGCTTCTCGACGGTGACGAGATTGGCCTCCGTCAGCTTGGCGAGATGACCACTCGTGGTCGGCGCGCCAACGCCAGCATGCCAGGCAAGCTCACCCGCCGTCAGCGCCCGTCCGTCCATCAGGGCGGAGAGAATATTGGCCCGCGCCACATCCCCGATGACGGAGGCGACTTCCGCGAGCGTGATGCCGGAAACAAGGTTTGTCATGCCGCCCATCATAACGCGCGGCCGAGGCGTCGGCAGCCAGGAACACTTCGGTCCCTACCGAAACGTTCGAGCCAGCCTTCTAAGCCTCCCAGTGCCAAGGTGCGGCACCTTTTTGAGGGAGCCAATGATGATTGCCGACACCCCGACCACCGCCGCCCCACCTTATCGCGAGCTTACTCTGCTGCTCTTGCTCGCCACCCTTTGGGGCGCCTCTTATACGCTGATTAAGCTCGGCATCGCGACCATTCCACCGATCACCCTGATTGCCGCGCGGACTTTGATTGCTGGGCTTTTGCTCTTGGCGGTCTTGCGGATGCGCGGCATCAACCTGCCCAAGGATCGCCCGACCTGGGTGAAATTCTTCATCCAGGCCTGCCTCAATAGCGCCCTGCCCTTCACCCTGATCGCCTGGGCCGAAACCACCGTCGATGCCGGGCTCGCAGCAATCCTGAACTCCCTCACCCCGGTCATGACCGTGCTGCTGACCTTGGGCTGGAGCCGTCACGAGGCTTTAGGCGGGCGGAAATTGCTCGGCGTGTTGCTGGGCCTCGGCGGCGTCTGTCTGATTATCGGTTTTCAAGCGCTCTCGGGGATCGGCGATCAGTTGCTTGGCCAATTGGCCGTCGTGCTGGCAACCCTCTGCTATGCCGTGGCGGCCATCTTCGGGAAGAATTTCAAGAGTCTCGACCCCATGGCGCCCGCAGCCGGGTCCCTAATCTGCGGCGCCATCATCCTGATCCCGCTTAGCCTAATCGTGGATCATCCCTGGACACTGGCGCCGTCGACAGATTCGCTGGTCGCTTTGCTGATCCTAGCCGTTTTCTCCACCGCCGGCGCCTTCACGCTCTATTTCCGCCTGATCCAGACGCTCGGGTCGGTCGGCACCACGGCGCAAGGCTATCTGCGCACCCCAATCGCCGTCGGCATCGGCGCGATCTTCCTGGGCGAAACCCTGACTTCGACCGCCTGGATCGGTCTGATCTGTGTCGTCTCGGGCGTCATTGCGATCACTCTGCCTGGCAAGATTGCCGGTAAATCGTAAATCCCGCGTCTTTTCTGTTCTTTTGCCTTGCCGAGCGGGCGACGGCGGTCGAGACTGTGAGTCTCCTACTTGTATAGACATCTCAGGTTCCGATGCCCGCCTTTATCGCAGAAGCCAAAAGCGCCCTCCCCGGATTTGTGCTCAGCGTCATCATCGCGATGGCCGCCAGCTTCATCACCGATCACTACGGCGGGCCGACGGTGCTGTTTGCACTGCTGCTGGGCATGGCTTTCCATTTCCTCAGTTCCGACGCCCGTTTTGCCCCCGGCATCGCGCGGTCGGCCCGCACCATCCTGCGCCTCGGCGTCGCCCTGCTCGGGGCCCGCATTACGGCAGAACAGGTTGCAGCACTCGGCTGGCAATCGCTGGTCGGCGTGGCGCTGGCCGTCGTCGTCACCATCATCTTCGGTGTCTTCCTGGCCAAGATGCTGGGCATGAAGCGCCGGGTCGGTGTCTTAACCGGCGGCGCGGTTGCCATTTGCGGCGCATCGGCTGCCGCTGCCGTTTCGGCCGTCCTGCCGCGCTATCCGGATCAGGAGCGCGACACCGCCTTTGCGATCGTCGCCGTCACCTCGCTCTCCACCATCGCGATGGTGCTCTACCCGATCCTCGCCAAGCTCTTGGGCTTCGATGCGGTGGCGAGCGGCATCTTCCTCGGCGGCACCATCCATGACGTCGCGCAAGTGGTCGGCGCCGGCTATGCCGTCTCGGTCGAGACCGGCGATACCGCGACGATCATTAAGCTGTGGCGCGTCGCGCTGCTGGTGCCGATCGTGCTCACCATCGCCATCATGGGCCGCCGCCTGGTTCCGGGTGACGATAGTGCCGGCAAGGCACCGCTCTTCCCCTCGTTCCTGATCGCCTTCATCCTGCTGGTCGCCGCCAATAGCCTTGGCTGGGTGCCCAAGCCCGTCGCTGCCGGCCTTTCTGACGCCTCGCGCTGGTGCATCCTGATCTCCATCAGCGCGCTGGGCATCAAGACCTCGATGCAGGATATCGCCAAGGTCGGCCCCCGCGCCGCCCTTATGATGGTTGCCGAAACCATCTTCATCATGCTGGCCGTGCTGGTCCTGATCTATTCCACCGGCCATTCGGGGTCGTGAGACTTCGATGAAGACAAAAAGCCCCGCTCAATCGAGCGGGGCTTTTCTTATTCGGCATCAGCCTGAAGGTGGGCAGCGACGCAGATCGCCGCCAGACGAAGGCCTACGAGAGGCTCTCGCAGAAGCGCTGAATGCGACGGCAGGCTTCAATGACGTTCTCGGTCGAAGTCGCATACGACAGACGGAAATACGGCTCCAGGCCGAACGCCGTGCCCTGCACCGCTGCCACGCCTTCAGATTCCAGCAAGAAGAGCACGAAGTCGCTGTCGTTGGTGATGGTCTTGCCGTCTTTGGTCTTCTTGCCGATCACGCCCGCGCAGGACGGATAGACATAGAAGGCACCTTCCGGCTTCAGGCAGGTGATGCCCGGGGCCTTGTTCAGCAGATCGACGCAGAGGTCGCGGCGCTCGCGGAACTTCTCGTTGCGCTCTTCGAGGAAGTCCATCGGACCGGTCAGGGCAGCGAGAGCGGCAGCCTGGCTGATCGACGAGGGGTTCGAGGTCGATTGCGACTGCAGCTTGGAGATCGCCTTGATGAGGCTCACCGGGCCACCGGCGTAACCGATGCGCCAGCCGGTCATGGCATAGGCCTTGGAGACGCCGTTGACGGTCAGTACGCGGTCGATCAGGTCCGGCGCCACTTCTGCGATGGTCGCGAATTTCCAGCCGTCATAGCCGAGATGTTCGTACATGTCGTCGGTCATGACATAGACGTTCGGATGGCGACGCAGCACCTCGGCGAGCGCCAACAGCTCTTCCTTGGTATAGCCGGCGCCGGTCGGGTTCGACGGCGAGTTCAGGATCAGCCACTTGGTCTTGGCGGTGATCGCCTGCTCCAGGGCTTCCGGGCGCAGCTTGAAGCTGGCGTTTTCGCCGCAGGTGACGAACACCGGGGTGCCTTCGGCCAGCAGCACCATGTCGGGATAGGAGACCCAATAGGGCGCCGGAATGATGACTTCGTCGCCGACGTTGAGGGTCGCCATCAGGGCGTTATAGAGCACCTGCTTGCCGCCGGTGCCGACCGTGATGTTTTCGACCTTATAGTCGAGGTTGTTCTCGCGCTTGAACTTCTCGCAGATCGCCTTCTTCAGCGCGACCGTACCATCGACGTCGGTGTACTTGGTATCGCCGCTCTGGATCGCTGCAATCGCAGCCGCCTTGATGTGATCGGGAGTGTCGAAATCAGGCTCACCCACCGACATCGAGATGATGTCGCGGCCTTCGGCTTTCAGCGCACGGGCGCGGCCGGTGACGGCGATGGTCGGGGACGGCTTGATGGCATCGAGGCGGTCGGCAAGAAACGGCATCGGATTCACTTCCTGGACGAAACGGAAAAACGCGTGCCCGCACCTTAAAAGCGGTCACGCGCCCGTGCAATCCTACACTTGTCCTGATTTCTCAACTGGGATCAGAGTACAATTCAACATGCGCACCTACACGCAGTCCCTGGAGTTTCTCGATCGCTGTCCACCGGCGACGGCGGAGATTTACCGGTATTGGGACGCCAAGCGCGCAGGGAAGCTGATGCCGCGCCGGGCGGACATCGATCCGTTCGAGCTGAAGTCACGCCTGCCGTCCTTGATGCTGGTTGACGTTGTGTCACCGCCGGACGAGTTCCGCTATCGACTGGTCGGGACCCTGCTATGCCAGGCACGCGGTTATGATCCGACCGGCAAGGCGGTGTTCGACACTTATTTCGGCAAGGGCCTTGGTCGAACTCGCGAAGACATTCAGGCGATCTACCGGGCGGTGCGCGACACCGGTAAGCCCGCCTTTGCCTGGGATACGGTTGAGGTCGAAGATCCCCGCCTCTCCGATAAGGGCGCCCTGCTGCTACCGCTCTGCCGCGACACACCAGACGAGGTCACGATGGTGCTTGGCTATATCCATTTCGAGCGGCTGTTCTAGGACGGGGATCGCACGACCCAAGGCCGTCGCCCACGATGATCGCGGTCCTGGTCGAGCCTGAATCCGCCCCCTTCGCGGTAGATGGCGACGGCCCCATCCCGCTCGGCATCATAGACGTCCCGCACCAGCGCCGGCCCCGGACAAGGCTGACGCAGCGGCACCAACGTCACTAGGATATCGGCCTCCCGGCAGGCTTGCCGTACGCCCTGTCCGGCCCGCACCAGGGCCAGCGTTAACCCTTCGGTTTTCAGAAAACAGACAGCCCCGCAGGCAATCGGATCGATGGACCGTGTCAGCGCCCGCTCGCCCCAGGCTCGCGCCTGAATGCTGCTCCGGCCGACACCCGCAACCTGCAACTTCCCCTCACCCGCCACGGCAATGGCGCGCCCATTGGCGCTCACCATGCCCAATGGCCTCGGCACCTGGGTGTACAGCAGAAGCCCTATCAAAATGCTGCCAAGACCGACCCATCGCAGATTGGTCACCGATAGCGCCAGCCAGATCCCACCGGCCACGATCAGCAGCAGCGGCCCCGTCGGCAGCGCCGGCAGCAGCAGGTTCGCATTCGGAAATTCCGCCACGCCGGCCGCCAAATCAAGCAGCAGGTCGATCCCCCACCCCAGCAGCGCGAAGCCTGGTTCCGGCCAACCGACTATCATGCCGAAGACCGCCAGCACGGCGGCCGGCATGATGACGATGCCCGACAGTGGGATCGCGATCATATTGGCGAGGATGCCGTAGGGCGACGGCTGCTGGAAATGATGCAAGGCAAAGGGTGTCGTCGCCAGGGTTGCCAGCAATGAACTGGCGATGGTGCCGAGCAGCCAGGCCCCTGCGACATAAGGCCAGCCGCCAGCCTCCCGCAGGGCCAGCAATCTCGGCTGCACCCGCTCCCATCCGGCAATCAGCACTAGGACAGCGGCAAAGGACATCTGAAAGCCGGGCGACAGCAGGGCTTCTGGTGTCACTACCAACACAGCGAAAGCAGCCAGTGCCACCGACCGCAGCGACCAGGGATCGCGATTGACCATCAAGGCCAGCAGCACCAAGGCATACATTAGGAAGGATCGCTGGACCGGGATGTCCCAGCCCGCGAGCAGGGCATAGAAGAAGATTGCCGCCAGCGCCGGATAGGCCGCGATCTTGCGTGCCGGCCAGCGCAGAACGAGTGCAGGGATCAAACTCAGCAGAGCCGACAGGCCGCCGAGGAACAACCAGGCCACAAGACCGATATGCAAGCCGGAGATCGAGAGGAGATGGGACAGGCCGGCGGTCCGCATGGCCTTTGCATCCTCTTCGGCAATCGCGCCTTGTTCGCCCACTACCAGGGCCGCCGCCACTGCTGCCTCCCGTTCGGGTAGAGACTGGTGGATGGCCTGTTGCAGATCGGCCCGAAACCGCTCCAGCGTCACCCGCCAGCTTGTTGCATCTTTCGGCTCATGACGGGCAGCCCCTTCGATCCAGCCGATACCGCCGATCCCCTGGAAATAGAGCTGGCGCTGCAAATCATAGCCGCCCGGCGTGAAGGGGGCCGTAATGGGCGCCAACCGGATCGGTGCTTCCAGCCGGTCGCCGACCGCCATACTCGCCGGCAGCAGATCTTTCGGCGCCGTCACCCGCACCTTGAGCCCATCCTCCAATTCCAGCACCAGCCGCGTGCCATAGGAGAGATGATCGAGTTGCAACACCGTGCCCTGATGGGCATCAGCGGCAGTAGCTGTCGTCAGCATCGGTGTTACGATCAGGAAACAGCGCACCGTCACCAGGGCAAATCCCGCCAGAAACAAGCCGGCCGCCAGCGCGCCGCGCAGGCGGTGTCGGGCGATCAGCAGGGCCAGCCCCGTGCTTCCCGAAAGGGCCGCCAGCCACAGCGGCGGCTCGTCATTCAGAATGAAATAAAGCCCGATTCCACCGGCAAACCACAGGGGCCAGACTAGCGGCAGGCGCTCGGCCTCCGCCTCTATCAGCCCCGCCAACCGATCGAATAACCACCAGCCGCGCCCTGCAAGCCGGGGAACGATGGACAAGCTCTGGCCGGTCATGGCGGAGGGCACTCCAATAAAGTGCAGACCAAGCCACCTTAACGTCCCTCAGCGCGCAGCGACAGATGTAACCGATGTGTGCTTGAGCCGATGCGCCCCCGGCGCTATGGTCTGGGCATCTTTCAAACCGACAGGTTTCTTCAGGCTCCCATGACCATTGTTACGCGCTTCGCGCCGTCGCCCACCGGCTTCCTGCATATCGGTGGCGCCCGCACCGCCCTCTTCAATTGGCTCTATAGCCGCCACACGGGCGGCAAGTTCCTGCTGCGCATCGAGGATACCGACCGCGCCCGCTCCACCCCCGAGGCGACCCAGGCCATCATCGACGGCCTGAAGTGGCTGGGCATCGATTGGGATGGCGAGATCGTCTATCAGTTCGCCCGCGCCGCCCGCCACGCCGAAGTCGCCCATCAGATGTTGGCCGCCGGCCGCGCCTATAAGTGCTTTGCAACGCCCGAAGAGCTCGAGGCGATGCGCGCCGAGCAGAAGGAAAAGGGCCTGCCGCAGCGCTATGACGGTCGCTGGCGAGATCGCGACCCCTCCGAAGCACCGGTAGACGCCCCCTTCGTCGTACGCCTGCGGGCGCCCCAGGATGGCGCCACCACGGTCAATGACCTCGTCCAGGGCGAAGTCACCGTACAGAACGCCCAGCTCGATGATCTCATCATGCTGCGCGCCGACGGCACGCCGACCTACCTGCTGGCCGTCGTGGTCGACGATCATGATATGGGCATCACCCACGTCATCCGTGGCGATGACCATCTGACCAATACCTTCCGCCAGGTGCAGATCTATCTCGCCAATGGCTGGGACGTTCCGACCTTCAGCCATATTCCGCTGATCCATGGGCCGGACGGCGCCAAGCTCTCCAAGCGTCATGGCGCGCTTGGGATCGAGGCTTACGAGGAAATGGGCTATCTGCCCGCCGCCATGCGCAACTATCTCGTGCGCCTCGGCTGGTCCCATGGCGACGAGGAATATTTCAACGACGCCCAGGCCCGTGAGTGGTTCGATATCAAGGACGTCGGCCGCTCGCCCTCGCGCCTGGATTTCGCCAAGCTCGCCAGCGTCAATCAACACTACATCAAGGAAAGCGACGACGCCGACCTCGCTGCATCCGTGCGGCCCCTGGTTGAAGCGAAACTGGCCCGCGCCCTTAACGCCGATGAGGCTGGTCTGCTGACCCGTGCAATGCCGGCATTGAAGCCCCGCGCGAAAACACTGGTCGAAATTGCCGACGGTGTGCTGTTCTATTTCAAGTCGCGTCCGCTCAGCCTCGACGATAAAGCCAAGGCGATGGTCGAAAAGGGCAGCGCGATTCTGTCGCAGATGCAGTCCCGCCTATTGAATGTGCCGAACTGGACCGCTACCGATTTAGAGGCCGCCGCCCGCGCCCTCTCGGAAGAAGCTGGGATCAAACTCGGTGATATCGCTCAGCCTTTACGGGCTGCGACGACCGGCTCCACCGTCTCGCCACCGATCTTTGAGGTGATGGAGCTACTTGGCAGGGATGAAATTTGTGGCAGGATAGGCGACCTATCTGGCGCCGCCTGACAGATTTGTCAGTCGACGCATACCTTCAAACGGTCGCGCATATCGACAAGTCCAAGCTCCACCAGATTTGCTGGCGGGGCCATCGGCTAGGCGACCGTTAAAGGGAACCCCCCGCGACAGGCGGGCAAAAATTTGGGGAGTTTCGATGACCGAGACCACAGGCACTAATCCGAATACCGTTACCCTGATCGATAATGCGACCGGCAAGCGCGTCGACCTACCCGTCCTGTCGGGTACGATCGGCCCGAAGGTGATCGATATCCGGGCACTCGGCAGCCAGCTCGGCTATTTCACCTATGATCCCGGCTTCATGGCGACCGGCTCGTGCGAGAGCGGCATCACCTTCATCGATGGCGACGAAGGCGTGCTGCTGCATCGCGGCTACAAGATCGCCGAACTGGCAGAACAGTCTGACTTCCTGGAAGTCTGCTATCTGCTGCTGAACGGCCAGCTGCCCAAGGCCGCTGAAAAGCAGGAATTCGATCAGGCCATCACCTATCACACGATGGTGCATGAGCAGATGCAGTTCTTCCTGCGCGGCTTCCGTCGTGACGCCCATCCGATGGCCGTCATGACCGGCATGGTCGGCGGCATGTCTGCCTTCTATCACGACAGCCTCGATATCCATGATCCGCACCAGCGCATGGTTTCGGCCCATCGCCTGATCGCGAAGATGCCGACCCTGGCCGCCATGGCCTACAAATATTCGATCGGCCAGCCGGTCGTTTACCCGCGCAACGAAATGTCATATTCGGAAAACTTCCTGCATATGATGTTCGGCGTCCCCTGCGAGGACTGGAAGAGCAATCCGGTCATCACCAAGGCCATGGACCGGATCCTGATCCTCCACGCCGACCACGAACAGAACGCCTCGACCTCGACCGTGCGTCTGGCCGGCTCCTCGGGCGCCAATCCGTTCGCTTGTATTGCCGCCGGTATCGCCTCGCTCTGGGGCCCAGCCCACGGCGGTGCCAACGAGGCGGTGCTGGCCATGCTTCAGCAGATCGGTCACAAGGACCGCATCCCTGAATTCGTGAAGCGCGCCAAGGATAAGAACGACAGCTTCCGCCTGATGGGCTTCGGTCATCGCGTCTACAAGAACTACGATCCGCGCGCGACCGTGATGCAGAAGACCTGCCACGAAGTTCTGGCCCAGCTCGGCGTCAAGGATCCGCTCCTCGACCTCGCGATGGAACTGGAACGCATTGCGCTGGAAGATCCGTACTTCGTCGAACGCAAGCTCTACCCGAACGTCGACTTCTACTCGGGCATCATCCTCCGTGCGATGGGCTTCCCGACCTCGATGTTCACCGTGCTGTTCGCCGTTGCCCGCACCGTGGGCTGGATCAGCCAGTGGAAGGAAATGATCGAGGATCCCAGCCAGAAGATCGGCCGTCCGCGTCAGCTTTACACCGGTGAAGCCGAACGTCCGTTTGTGCCCCTGGCCAAGCGTGGCTAACTGGGACAAATCGCTGCGAGGCACGGGACAGGCGCGGACACATACCGCGCCTGTCGTCGCGCGCGTCGTTGCCGTCCGCCGCCTCAACCTGCCGCCGGCTGCCAACAGCAACCGGCAACCAGCAGGTCAATGGCTGAGGCAGAACGGCGGCAAGCTCATTTACGGGCTCTTCGCCGCCGTCATCGTAGCCATGGTGGTCGCGGCCTCGCTCTAGCGATGACGATCTAAACAAAAAGGCCCGGCATCACTGCCGGGCCTTTTTGTTATCTTCCCCGCTCCGCTTTAGAAGCGAAGGCCCGGCGGATGAGATGCTAGGCGCTTGGGAGCGCAGGACCGGAGCGTACTCCCTGCACGCGAGGATCCGAGCATCACAAGCAACGACGCAGATCGCCGCCGGGCCGAGCGACCTTACGCGCGGATTTGGGTTAGGAAGCCACCAACTTGACTGTTTAATTGCGCGGCATGCTGGGTCATCTCGCGCACGGCAGCCTGCACCACATCGGCCGAGCGGCCGGCGGTGACAGCCGCTTCGGCAACCGTGTTGATCCGATCCAGCGCCTCTGCCGTGCTGCCGGCGGCTTCGGAGACATTGCGGGCGATTTCCTGCGTCGCCGCCCCCTGCTCTTCCACCGCCGCCGCGATCACGCCGGAGATTTCGTCGAGCTGACCGATCCGGCCGGCGATATGGCGGATCGCCCCCACGACTTCCCGGCTGATCTGCTGCACGGCACCGACCTGGGCCGAGATATCCTCCGTTGCCTTGGCGGTCTGGCTCGCGAGGTTCTTCACCTCACCGGCAACCACCGCAAAGCCCTTGCCAGCCTCGCCTGCCCGCGCGGCTTCGATCGTGGCATTCAGCGCCAGCAGGTTGGTCTGACCGGCAATGTCGGTGATCAAACGCACGACCTCGTCGATGCGCGAGGCCGCGGCATTCAGGCTTTCCACCGTTGCGTTGGTCTTTTCGGCATCCTGCACCGCCGCCCGTGTGACTTCGGACGACAGCTGCACCTGGGTTCCGATCTCGCGGAAGGAGGCCAGCAATTCTTCGGCAGCGGCGGCCACGGTCTCGACGCTATGGGTTGCCGATTGCGACATGGTCGCCGCAGCGCCCGCTTCCCGTCGGGTTTCCTCGGCGTTGCGCGACACGCCATCAGCGGTATCCGACAGCGACGCCGTTGCCATCGATACCTGATCGACGACGCCCTTCACCTCGCGCTCGAAGCTATCGGCCAGATCCAGGCGCACGCGGCGGCGCTCCTGCCCCTGGCGTTCCTCTTCGGCGCGCTTGTTGATCTCGGCCTCGCGGACCGATTCGGCATTGGCGCGGAAGACTTCCAAAGCCTCGCCCATAGCCCCGATCTCATCGCTGCCCTTGACGTCGCAGGCGACATTCAGCTGGCCATCGGCCAGGGCCCGCATGGCGTCGGACAGGCGCAGCAGACGCTTCACCAACCGGCCTTTGACGTAGAAGAGCGCGATGAAAGCTGCGAGCAGCACGCCCAGAACCACGGTGACGATCAGCGCGGTTGCGGCCGCTTCGGATTCTTCGGCCGCCTGCACACCGGCGGCCGACACACTGGTACGGATGCCATCGAGGAAATCGGCCACCTGCTTGCGTTGTTCTTCGGCCGCCTTGGCGGTATCGAGCAGCGCGACATCCACCTCGTTCAGCAGATCCAACTGCCGGGAGCGCTGGCGCAGGATGCCCTCTTCGCCGGCGCCGATATCGAGGATTTCCTTCACGAACTTCGCCAGGGCAATACCATCCTCATCCTTGCCGATGGCGTTGGTAAGGGCATTTAGTTCCGACTTCAGGGGATCGAAACGCCGCTGGATTTGCGACAGGCGACCGCCATCAGGGGTATTGGCCGCCTCAGACAGCAGGCCGACCATGAAGTTGGTTTGCGAGGTCAGGTTCATGAACTGGCGATAGATCGCCATCGCGGGGGAATAGTCGGTATCGATCACCTGGGCGACCGCGGTCGGCAGATTGGCGAGCTTGGAAGCATCGCTCGACGCGGCCAGCACTTCGCCCTGAACCTTATCCAGCACCTCATTGGCCACCCGCAGGCGGCGGGCGGTCGGGGCGGCGATCCGCTGCAGCATGGTTTCCTGGCGCCGGCGAATGCCGTTCACCCGGTCTTCCTGGGCAGCGCCGATGGTCAGGCGTTCATTGACCAGCTTGTTCAAATGATCGGTCTGGGTGCGCATCGCCGTCACCTGGGTCGTCAGCGGGGCCAGACGCTCAGTCCCGACACCCAAGGTCTCCAGTTCGGTGATCGCAGCCTTGAAATCGCTAAAAGCCGCCTCAAGCGCCTTTTCGGCGGCATCGCGGGAATCATAACTGGTCGCGCCGCCAAGCCCTGTAGCGCCCGCCACGATTGCAGCGGAACTTTCCGCCAGGCGTGCGGTGGTCAGCGAAATCGGCACCTGTTCATTGGCAAGCTCGGCCATGCGCGCGCTCTGGCGCTGATTGGCCCACCAGCCGACAGCGGCCGAGATGATCGTCGTTAGAATGATGACGGCGAAGGCGGTCAACAGCTTGCCACCAATCCCGAAGCGCACACGCGATCCGCTCGAAACTTCGAGCGAAGATTCCGATTGAGCCATTGCTCCCCCCACTAGGTATGGCCTTCCTCGTCTTCCGGTTGTGCCCCACCGAGACGTTAGGGAGAGTGTATTCGGGTGCGTGCCTGCTGGCACGGAAAATTTACCCTTCCAATCATGTCATTGCAACGCGATCATTATTACACGTTCAATTTGCAGCATGAGGAATCTGGATGGCTGCTGTGCTTAGACGGAATTGACAAACGGCCGCATCGCCCGCAGTGTCTCCCTCGACGCGAAGCAGCGGCCGGACAGCGCGTCACCGGCCACATGGAGTAGATACGATGACGACGCCCGTAGTCCGTCCAAACGTCCCCTATTTTTCCTCCGGTCCCTGCGCCAAGCGCCCTGGTTGGACTGTCGAGGCGCTCAAAGACGCAGTCCTTGGTCAATCGCATCGCGGCAAACCCGGCAAGGCTCGCCTCGCTGAAGTGATCGACCTGACGCGCGAAGTTCTCAATGTCCCCGCCGACTATAAGATCGGTATCGTTCCCGCATCGGATACCGGCGCGGTCGAAATGATGCTCTGGTCGGCGCTCGGCGCCCGCCCGGTCGATATGGTCGCCTGGGAAAGCTTCGGTTCCGAATGGGTGACCGATGTCGTGAAGCAGCTCAAGATCGACGCCCGCACCCTGAAGGCCGGTTATGGCGAGATTGTCGATCTCGCCACGATCAATCAGGATAACGACGTCGTCTTCACCTGGAACGGCACCACTTCTGGCGTTCGCGTCCCCAACGGCGATTGGATCAAGGCCGACCGCAAGGGCCTGACCATTTGCGATGCGACCTCGGCCGCCTTCGCGATGGATCTGCCCTGGGACAAGCTCGATGTCGTCACCTTCTCCTGGCAGAAAGTGCTGGGCGGTGAAGGTGCCCACGGCATTCTGATCCTCGGGCCCCGCGCCGTCGAACGCCTCGAAACCTACAAGCCCGCCTGGCCGCTGCCGAAGATCTTCCGCCTGACCAAGGACGGCAAGCTAATCGACGGTATCTTCAAGGGCGAAACCATCAACACCCCCTCGATGCTCTGCGTCGAAGACTATCGCGACAGCCTGCTGTGGGCGAAGTCGGTTGGTGGTCTGAAGGGCCTGATCGGCCGTTCGGAAGCCAACCTTGCCGCCGTCACCAAATGGGTCGGCGCCGGCGCCAACTTCGATTTCCTGGCCGTAAAGCCGGATACCCGCTCCTGCACCTCGATCTGCCTCAAGATCGTCGATCCCTGGTTCACGGCGCTTAGCCCGGAAGCCCAGGCCGACGTCGCGAAGAAGATCCCCGGTCTGCTGGAAAAGGAAAAGGTCGCCTACGACATCGGCGCCTATCGCGATGCCCCTCCGGGTCTGCGCATTTGGGGCGGTGCCACGGTCGAAACCAGCGACATGGAAGCCCTTCTCCCCTGGATCGAATGGGCCTACGCCCAGGTTAAAGCGGCCGCGTCCGCCTAACCGAACCGCGTTTCTAGTTTTCTCGAAATGATGCCCCGCCGGCTGAGTCGGCGGGGCCACCGCCAGAGGTCCATCCGATGCCCAAGGTTCTTATTGCCGACAGCATGTCCCCCCGCGCCGTCGAGATTTTCCGCGAACGCGGCCTCGACGTCACCGTCAAGACCGGTCTGAAGCCCGAAGAACTGGCCGAAATCATCGGCGAGTTCGACGGTCTCGCCGTCCGTTCGGCCACCAAAGTCACCGCCCCGATCATCGCCGCCGCCAAGAACCTGAAGGTCATCGGCCGCGCCGGCATCGGCGTCGATACCGTTGACGTGCCGGCTGCCACCGGCCGCGGCATCGTCGTCATGAACACCCCGTTCGGCAATTCGATCACCACCGCCGAACATGCCATCGCGATGATGTTTGCGCTGGCCCGTCAGATCCCGCAGGCCAATACCTCGACCCATGCCGGCAAGTGGGAAAAGACCAAGTTCATGGGTGTCGAGCTAACGGTCAAGACCCTCGGCATCATCGGCTGCGGCAACATCGGTTCGATCGTCGCCGAGCGCGCAGTCGGCCTGCGTATGAAGGTCGTCGCTTTCGATCCGTTCCTGTCGGTCGAACGCGCCAAGGTTCTGGGCGTTGAAAAGGTCGAGCTGGACGAGCTCTTCGCCCGCGCCGACTTCATCACCCTGCACACCCCGCTGACCAACGACACCCGCGACATCATCAATGCGGCTTCGCTCGCCAAGATGAAGAAGGGCGTGCGGATCGTGAACTGCGCTCGCGGTGGCCTCGTCGTCGAAGCCGACTTGCGTGCCGCCCTCGACAGTGGCCATGTTGCCGGTGCCGCCTTTGACGTGTTCGTGACCGAACCCGCCAAGGAAAACGTCCTCTTCGGCCTCGAAAACGTCGTCGTCACCCCGCATCTGGGTGCCTCGACCTCCGAAGCCCAGGAAAATGTCGCCCTGCAGATCGCCGAACAGATGTCGGACTTCCTGCTGGATGGCGCCGTCACCAACGCCGTCAACATGCCCTCGGTTTCGGCCGATGAAGCCCCGCGCCTGACCCCCTACATGGAACTGGCGGACCAGCTCGGCGGCCTCGCCGGTCAGCTGATCACCGATGGCATCACCGGCGTTACCGTCGAATTCCATGGCGAAGCTGCCACGATCAACGCCAAGCCCGTGACCGCCTCGGCCCTCTCCGGCCTGCTGGCCCATGCGCTGGAAGAGGTCAACATGGTCTCGGCTCCAGTCGTCGCCAAGGAACGCAACATCGCGATCGCCGAAGTGAAGCGTGACAGCGCCGTCGACTATCACACCCTCGTCACCCTGACCGTCACCACCGACAAGGGCTCGCTGCATCTCGAAGGCACCCTGGTTGCCGGCAAGCTGCCGCGCATCACAAAGCTGGGCGGCGTCGCACTGGAAGCGGAACTGGGCAAGCACATGCTCTATATCCGCAACCACGATAAGCCGGGCTTCATCGGCGCCCTCGGCACCTTGCTGGGCGATGCCGGCGTCAATATCGCAACTTTCCATCTGGGCCGCACCGGCGCTCAGCAGGAAGCGATCCTGCTGACCGAAGTTGACGCGCCGATCAGCGCCGTCCTCATCGACAAGGTGCGCCGCCTGCCGCAGGTCGTCGAAGCCAAGGCCCTGCAGTTCTAAGGGCTAGCGTCTCAAAGAAAACGGCCGCTCCAGCGATGGGGCGGCCGTTTTTCTTTGCCCATTACGATGGGACCACAACTCTCTTGCGCCATCGGGTCTGCGAGCAGACAAGGCCGGCGATGATCGCGACAAGGCCGACCGCGTGATAGAGGTGCAAGCTTTCGCCGAGGAAGATGCTCGACAGAAAAGCCCCGTAGATCGGGATGAGATGAATGAAAAGCCCGGCCCGCGCCGGACCGACCCGGGCAACACCCAGCACATAGAGCAGATTGGCGACGATCGCCGCCGCGATACCGACATAGAAAACGGCGGCGAGGTTCGAGAGGCCACCGCTCGGCCGCGCCCCGGACAGATATTCGATCACCACAAAGGGGATGAGAACCACCACCGTGATGGCGAATTGCGCTGCCAACAACCCGATCCGGCTCATATCCGCCGGGAAGGAGCGCAGCCAGATCGAGAAGAAGGCAAAGGACACCATCGCGGCAAAGACGATCAGATCGCCGCCCGAAAATTCCAGCCGCAGCAACCTCGAAAACTCGCCATGCAGGACGATCACAAAAACGCCGAAACAGGACAGCAGCAGGCCTAAGATCTGCGGCACTTCGAGGCGCTGACGCAGGAAGAGCGCGCTGAAGAGGATGATCAGCACCGGGATGGCCGAATTCAGCAGCTGCCCATTCGAAGCCGTCGTTGAATGCAGGCCGAGATAGACGAAGAGGTTGAAGATGACCATGCCGGACACGGCCAGTCGCACCAGGAGCCAGCGATACTGCCAATAGCGCGGCAGATCCCGCCGCAAGGTCGCCCAAGCGAACGGCAGGATCACCGCCAGGGCGATGCAATGGCGCGCGAACGTCAGCAGCGCCGGCGGTAGATCGTTGCTCGTGGCCCGGCCGACCACGAAATTACCGGCCCAGATCAGCGGCGGTACGGCCAACATGACCCAACCCAGCAACTCGGCAGCGGATCCCTTATTTTCTGTTTTCATAACGCGATCGGCCCGGTCCTTAGTCTAACAAGCCGCCGACCTTACCCAAGAAGGCCGGGAATAACCTCCCCGCTCTGGCGATAGCTGGGCTGCGGTCACACCCCGGACAAAACAGTGATCGCCTGCCCTTTACGGCCCGCAGCAGCGTTTCTTTTCCAGAATCACAGTTATCGACTGGAAGTGAAGGAGAGGGATCATGCTCCGTTGGGCAGTAGTCTTTCTGATTATCGCCGTCTGTGCCGGCCTACTCGGCTTTGGCGGCGTCGCGGCGATCGCGACCGATTTCGCCAAGGTGCTGTTTATCGTCTTCCTCGTGCTCTTTGCCGTCTCGCTCATCGGTGGTCTGGTGCGACGAGGGTAGCGCGACACGCAATATAGATCCGCAGATGGCTCTTTAGGATTGCCCTGAGGCCTTCACTGTGGTTTGGTCCTGCAACGCCGGTCGGACGAAAGTCCGTACCGGCGTTGTCGTGTTTTCACCCTGGAAGGACTAGGCCGCCGTGGCCCTACCTGCCGACACGGATTATGCCCGCCGGGCCTTGCTGCCCGCCGGTTTGCGCGATGAACTGCCGCCCGAGGCAGAGCATAGGGCGCATTGCATCGACACTCTCCTGCGCTCCTTTGCCGGCGAAGGCTATGAACGAGTTGACCCGCCGTTGGTCGAATTCGAAGATAGCCTGCTGAATGGCGCCGATGCCTCGGTCGCGGCCCAGACCTTCCGTCTGATGGACCCGGTATCCCAGCGCATGCTGGCCGTGCGTCCCGACGTGACGGTACAGATCGCCCGTATCGCCACGACGCGCCTGGGTGGCCGCCCGCGCCCGCTGCGCTTGGCCTATGCCGGCTCAGTCCTGCGCGTGCGCGGCGATCAGCTCAATCCTGAACGCCAGTTGACTCAGGTCGGCGCCGAACTGATCGGCCCCGGTATGGTCGCCGCCGACGTCGAAGTGATCCGCATCGCCATCGAAGCCTTGCGAGCACTCGGGCTCAAAGGCCTGTCGGTCGATTTGAACCTCGCCCCGCTGGTACCGGCTGTTCTCGATCAGTACGGCATCACCGGCGATGCCCGCACCGAACTGCGCGCGGCGCTCGACCGCAAGGATGCCGCCGCCGTCGCAGCCCTGGCCGGTCCGGCCGGTGAAACGCTGGCCGGCCTGCTGTCGGCCACGGGTCCTGCTCGTTCGGCGCTGATGTTGCTGACCAGCCTGGAACTGCCCAAGGCCGTCGCGCCTTATCGCGAGACGCTGAAAGCCATCGTGCAGGCGATCCTGGACGAGGTGCCGGATATCGGCCTGACCCTCGATCCGGTCGAACATCGCGGCTTTGAATATTATACCGGCGTCGGCTTCTCTCTGTTCGCGACCGGCGTGCGCGGCGAACTTGGCCGCGGCGGGCGCTATCGCGTCACGGGGCACGAAGATAAGCAAGGCGAAGATGCCACCGGCGTCACCCTCTATCTCGATGCCGTCATGCAGGCCGCACCCGGCCCCAAGCCCCGCAAGCGCCTCTATCTGCCGCTCGGCACCCCTTCGGCGATAGGTCAGAAGCACCGCGCCGACGGTTGGGTCACGGTGGCAGGCCTCGATCAAGTTTCTGACCCGGCGGCGGAGGCGAAGCGCCTCAATTGCCGTCACGTATGGATTGGCGACGCCCTCGTCGCCGTTAGCTAAAGCAGGTTTACCATGAGCAATGTCGTCGTTGTCGGCTCGCAGTGGGGCGATGAAGGTAAAGGGAAGATCGTCGATTGGCTGTCGGAGCGCGCGGATATCGTCGTGCGCTTCCAGGGCGGTCATAACGCTGGCCACACGCTGGTCATCGATGGCGTGACCTATAAGCTGGCCCTGCTGCCCTCAGGCGTGGTGCGTCAGAACAAGCTCTCCATCATCGGCAATGGCGTCGTCGTCGATCCCTGGGCCCTGCTGGCCGAAATCGAGAAGATCGCTGGTCAGGGTGTGTCCATCACTCCGGACAATCTGCAGCTCGCCGATAACGCCGCCCTGATCCTCCCGCTGCACGGCGCGATCGACCGGGCTCGCGAAGAAGCCTCGGGCGAAAACAAGATCGGCACCACCGGTCGCGGCATCGGCCCGGCCTATGAAGACAAGGTCGCGCGCCGCGCCATCCGCGTCTGCGATCTGGCCGAACCCGACACCTTGCCGGGCAAGATCGACCGTCTGCTGACCCATCACAACGCCCTGCTGAAGGGCCTTGGCGCCGAGCTGATCAAAGCCGAAGACGTAATGGCCCAGATCCTGGAACTGGCGCCCAAGCTGCTGCCGTTCGCCAAGCCCGTCTGGCGCACCCTTGCCGAGGCCCATAAGGCCGGCAAGCGCATCTTGTTCGAAGGCGCCCAGGGTTCGATGCTTGACGTCGACCATGGCACCTATCCGTTCGTCACCTCCTCGAACACCGTCGCGGGCCAAGCTGCGGCCGGTTCGGGCATGGGTCCGGCGGCAGTCGGCTATATCCTCGGCATCACCAAGGCCTATACCACACGTGTCGGCTCCGGCCCCTTCCCGACCGAACTGTTTGACGAGATCGGCGAAGGCCTCGGCCGTCGTGGCAAGGAATTCGGCGTCAATACCGGTCGCAAGCGTCGCTGCGGCTGGTTCGATGCCGTCATGGTCCGTCAGGCCATCAAGCTCTCGGGCATTGATGGTATCGCCCTGACCAAGCTCGACATCCTCGATGGCGTCGATGAGATCAAGATCTGCACCGGCTATCGCCTCGACGGTCAGGAAATCGATTATTTCCCCGCCGGCCAGGGTGCTCAGGCCAAAGTCGAACCGATCTATGAAACCATCGAAGGCTGGCACGACAGCACCAATGGCGCGCGCTCCTGGGCCGAACTGCCCGCCGCCGCCATTAAATACGTCAAGCGCATCGAAGAGCTGATCGAAGCGCCGGTGACTTTGCTCTCGACCTCTCCCGAGCGCGACGACACCATCCTGATGCGCGACCCGTTCGCGCCGTAAGCCGACAAATGGGTACGCGCACCGTCCACGTCACGATCAAAGGCCGCGTCCAAGGCGTCGGCTATCGTGATTGGACGGTGCGGGCTGCCAAAGCCCATGGCCTCAACGGCTGGGTGCGTAATCTGCGCAACGGCGATGTCGAAGCCGTCTTCTCCGGTAGTGAAAATGCCGTCGCCGCCATGCTGGCGGAATGCCGTCGCGGCCCCTCGTCCGCCACGGTCACAGAGATTATCGAGAGTGCAGCGCCGCACTCGGACACCCCTGGGTTTCATCGGCTCTCGACACTCTGACCTGTCGGAGTTGCCAGCCTATCAAACACATAATCCGTTAAGACTTGCAGCTTAGGCTGTTTCCATGCGTTGCTTTGCAGCGCACAACAAGACGGGTTAGGGATACCGCATGGCACCGCAGCTGAAACCCTGGGAAACCACAATGCTCCTGTATCAGGCCTATGCCGCCGGTCAATCGGCGCTGGAGCCAATGCGGTGGTTTGCCGATCAGGTTCGCACCGCCAAAGGTCATGATGTCTTCGGCAAGACGGCGATGAGCGCCAATCCGATGTTCGAGACCTTTGCCGCCGCCTGCGATGTTTTCGCGGATGCTAAGCCGCTGCATGATCGTCCCGACTGGAACATCCGCACCACGGTCGTCAATGGCCAGCTGGTCCCGGTCGACGAGAATGTCGTCGTCGATCTGCCCTTCTGCAAACTGCTGAACTTCCAGAAGCAGGGGCAGGAAAATCAGCCGACGGTGCTGCTGATCGCGCCGATGTCGGGCCATTACGCCACGCTGTTGCGCGGCACGGTCGAATCGCTGCTGCCCAACCACAATGTCTATATCACCGACTGGCAGAATGCCCGCGAAGTGCCGATGTGGCAGGGTGACTTCGGCCTCGATGATTTCATCGATTACACCATCGGCTTCCTGAAGCACCTCGGCCCCGATACCCATGCAATCGCGGTCTGTCAGCCTGCCGTGCCGCTGATGGTGGCCGTCGCTCTGATGGCGATGGATCAGGATCCGGCCCAGCCGCGCTCCATGGTCCTGATGGGTGGGCCGATCGATACCCGCGTCAGCCCGACCAAGATCAATGAATTCGCCCAGCGCTATCCGCTCGAAGCCATCAAACAGATGGTCGTGACCCGCGTGCCGCCGCCCTACAAGGGCATGATGCGAGCCGTCTATCCAGGCTTCCTCCAGCTCTCGGGCTTTGTCTCCATGAACCTCGGGCGCCATTTCCGCGCCCATATGGACATGTTCCAAAACCTCGTGAAGGGCGATGGCGAAAGCGCCGGCACCTCCAAGCGGTTCTATAAGGAATATCTGACCGTCATGGATATGCCGGCGGAGTTCTATCTGGAGACCCTGCGTGCGGTCTTCGTCGAATATGACCTGCCGCTTGGCCAGTTCCGCTACCGCGACCGCCTCGTCGAACCCGAAGCGATCTTCCGCACCGCCCTGATGACGGTCGAAGGCGCCGAGGACGACATCTGCGGCGCCGGCCAGACCCAGGCCGCGCACGAGCTTTGCTCGGGCGTGCCGTCGGAAAACCGCATCGACTATGTCCAGCAGGGCGTCGGCCACTATGGCGTCTTCAACGGCCGTAAATTCCGCGAACAGATCGTTCCGCGGATCTCCGAGTTCATTCAGAAGAACTCGTAAAGCTTACGCCAGAACGACAAAAGGCCGGGTATTGCCCGGCCTTTTAGCTTGCCCTCTGTTCTGGATGAACCACAAGGAAATGGAAGAGTGGCCCGAAGCCTTCAGGGGTAGGATTCTGAAAGGCCATTTCATCCAGTCGTTCAAAGCCGGCTAAATAGATAGACCCATCCACCGATATCGTCGCCAGCCGCTTGGCATGGTCTAATTTCGTGATTTCACCGATGCGATTAACATCGCGTAACAGGATTCGCTCCCCAACCATAGGGGACGGAAAATACCAATCATCAGACGCCATTCGATCCTCCAATCAACACGAATTTGATGTATGTTGAGTGCGAGACGTCGATATACAAGGGGGACTAGTTAATTCAGTCGATCAGGTCAAAAATTCGCATAGAAGCTATAGGGCGCATCTTCATTATCAACGACAGATTCAACGATTGCCCGGCACATGGCGTTGAACTCTGCCGGATGATCTTCGCCGAAGCGCTCGACAGCCTTGGCGAGCTGCTGGATTTCCTTGGCGTCGAGTTCGATGCCCGGTGCGCCGTCTTCTTCGAGAACTTCGCCCAGCTCGAAAAACTCGACGATATCGGAAAGCTTATAGTCGCCTTCCTCATAGAGATGCACCACGGCCGGGCTGCCGTCGGCGCCCAGCAGATAGACGCCGGTATCGTATTCTCTGAGGTCGATCAAACCGCCCGTTACCGCCACCGCCTCAATTTCCTTCGATCAGAGCAAGCCATTCGTCTTCGGTGAGCGTGGTGAGCCCCAGCTCCCGCGCTTTGGTCGCCTTCGATCCGGCGTCCGCACCAACGATGACATAATCAGTTTTGGAGGAGACTGAACCTGCGACTTTTGCGCCCAAGCTCTCGGCACGTGCTTTCGCCTCGCGCCGGGTGACGCGGACCAACTCGCCGGTGAAGACCACGGTCTTGCCCGCAACCGCGCTGCCGGTCGTGGCCGGCGCCACGGCATCCTCGACAGATACGAAGGTGCGCAGGTCGGCAACAACTTCAAGGTTATGGGCCTCACCGAAGAAGGCCAGCAGGTCGTTCGCGACGCTAGGGCCGATCTGATCGATATTGGTCAGGTCGATATAGGCGCCGCTGACAGAGGCTTTCGGCGCCTCGGCAGCCGCGAACAGATCGCCGATAGCCTCACCCTTGGCGACCTCCTCAACCCGCGCAACCTCGGCTGCATGATCGGCGGCCGCCTCGCTCATGGCGGCCAGCAGCGCATCGAGATTGCTATAGTGGCGCGCCAGCAGTTTGGCCGTTGCCTGGCCCACCTGACGAATGCCAAGCGCATAGACAAAGCGGTCGAGCGCAATGGTCCGCCGCGCCTCGATCGCCCGTTCCAGGTTCCGGAAGCTCAGTTCCTTCCAACCCTGGATCTTCAGCAGATCGGATTTCTTTTCGGGCAGACGGAAGATATCGGCCGGGCTCTTCAGCCAACCACGTTCGAAGAAGGCAACGATGTGTTTCTCGCCGAGGCCCTCGATATCGAAGGCATCGCGCGACACGAAATGCCGGAACCGTTCCACGGCCTGCGCCGAACAGACGAGCCCGCCGGTGCAGCGCACCGCAACTTCGCCCTCAATCCGCTCCACATGGCTATTGCAGACCGGGCACACGGTCGGAAACTCGAAAGGCTCCGCCCGCACCCGCCCCTCTTCAGGAACGGCACCGACCACCTGTGGAATGACGTCGCCCGCGCGCTGCACGATGACCAAGTCACCGACGCGCACATCCTTGCGCGCCAGCTCGTCCTGATTATGCAGGGTGGCGCGCGCGACCATCACGCCGCCGACATTGACCGGCTCCAGTTCCGCAACCGGCGTCAGGGTGCCAGTGCGCCCGACCTGAATGGTGATGGCTTTCAGACGAGTCTTGGCTTGCTCCGCCGGGAATTTATGGGCAATCGCCCAGCGTGGCGCGCGGCTGACAAAGCCCAGGCGCTGCTGATAGTCGAGGTTATCGATTTTATAGACCACGCCATCGATATCGTAGGGCAGCGACGCGCGCTCATCCCCGATCCGGCGATAATAGGCCAGCACCGACTCGATATCCGGGCAAATACTGGAACGCTCGTTGACCGTGAAGCCCCAGCCGCGCAGCCGCGCCAGGAAACCTGAATGCTCCGTCGCAACTGGCGCGCTGAGTTCCCCCGGCGCATAGGCAAAGAAAGCCAAGGGGCGCGACGCCGTGATCTTGGCATCGAGCTGGCGCAGGCTGCCCGCCGCCGCATTGCGCGGATTGGCGAAGAGGATCTTGGGCTTCTTGCCGGCGGCTTCCAGCTTCTCGTTCTCGCGTGCCCGCTCTGCATTAATCGACAGGAACGCCTCGCGGGTCAGATACACCTCGCCGCGCACCTCGACCACCTCGGGTGCCTCACCCTTCAGCTCGTGCGGGACGCTGGCGATGGTGCGAACATTGACCGTGACGTCTTCGCCCTCCTGCCCGTCGCCACGGGTAGCGGCATTGACCAGCTGGCCCTTCTCGTACCGCAAGGACAGCGACAGCCCATCGATCTTGGGCTCAGCCGAAACCGGTAGCGGCGCTTCGGCATCAAGCCCCAGGAAGCGACGGATGCCATCTAGGAAATCGGTGACGTCCTCGTCGGTAAAAGCATTGCCCAGCGACATCATCGGCCGGGCATGGCGGACCTTCTTGAAGCCGGCCGCCGGGGCCGCGCCCACTCGCCCGGCGGGGGCGGCTTCTGCCGTGAATTCCGGATTCTCGGCGGTGAGCTTTTCGAGTTCGCGCCGCAGGGCGTCATACTCGCCGTCGCTGATTTCCGGAGCATCTTCGCCATGATAGCGTTGGTCGTGATAGGCGATGAGGTCCGCCAGTTCCTTAATACGTCCGGCGACGCTCATGCGATCCTCGATAGGAGTTTGGAGGCCGCTGCCCGGGCCTCGTCGGTAATGCTCGATCCCGACAGCATGCGGGCGATCTCTTCGCGGCGCGCATCGATCTCCAGCTTCAGGACGGTGGTCGAAACACCGGTCGCATTGGCCGATTTGACGACAGTCAAATGCACGTCACCCAGCGCCGCCACCTGGGGTGAATGGGTGATGACCAGCAGTTGCAGATCACCACCCAGGCGCGCCAGACGTTCGCCCACAGCCGCCGCCGTCGCGCCGCCGATGCCGCTATCCACTTCGTCGAACACCAGCGTCGGTACCGGCGCCACGCCCGCCAGCACCACCTTCAGGGCCAGCAGGAAGCGCGAAAGTTCACCGCCCGAGGCGATCTTTCCCAGCGGACCCGGATTGGAGCCGGGGTTGGTCGCGATCAGGAAGGCGACATCATCGATTCCGTCCGGTCCCCAATTGCTATCGGGCAACTTCGCGACCTGGGTCGTGAAACGAGCGCGATCCAGCTTCAGCGGCGGCAGTTCTGCCATCACGGCGCCATCAAGCTTCATCACCGCCGCCTTACGCGCCGACGATAAAGCCTCTGCGGCCGCAAGATATGCCTTGCGGGTTTCGGTCTCCTGCGCTTCCAGCTTCTTAAGGCCGGCCTCGCCGTTATCGACCGCCGCCAGTTCATCCTTCAGGCGCTTATAGAGCACCGGCAGCTCGTCGCCGGTCACCTGATGCTTGCGGGCCGCGGCGCGCAGGGCAAACAGGCGATCTTCCAACCGTTCCAGCTGTCCTTGCGAATAGCCATCCTCGCGCAGCATGCGTGCTAAGGACTCGGTCGCGTCCGCCAATTCGGTCGAGGCCCGGTCCAATGCCCCCATGATGGGATCAAGATCGCCGGCATCACTGGAGGTGCGGGATAGCAAGCGCGTTGCGGAGGCCACCTTGGCCTCGGCGCCATCTTCCTCGGCCAAGGCCGCCAGCGCGCTGTTCAGCGTGCCCAGCAGCTTCTCACGCGCTTGCAGACGGGATCGAGTGGCCGAGAGTTCACTCTCCTCGCCCTCTTGCGGATCGAGCTGGTCGAGCTCGCCTACCACATGGCGCAGATATTCTTCCTGGGCCTTGACGCGCGCCAGCTGTTCGGCCGCCACCCGCTTGGCTTCCCGCACCGCCGACCATTCGCGCCAGGCAGCCCGGCTGGCTACCACCATGCCATTCAGATCGGCATAGGCATCCAAGATGCCGCGATGGGTGCCGCTATCCATCAGGGCATGGCCGTCGAACTGGCCCTGGATCTCAACCAGCAAGGCGCCCAACTGGCGCAGCAGCCCAACAGAGATCGCCTGATCATTCACGGTGGCGCGCGAGCGGCCATCGGCGGTCAGAGTCCGGCGCAAAATCAGCTCGTCTTCGCGCTCCAACCCGTTTTCGGCCAGCAGGGCCCAGGCGGGATGGTTATCCGGTACTTCGAAAGCGGCCGTCACAACAGCCTGCGCCGCCCCGGCCCGCACCAGCCCACTGTCGGCCCGGGCGCCAAGGGCAAGGCCCAGAGCATCGAGCAGGATCGATTTGCCGGCACCGGTCTCGCCGGTCAGCACGCTGAGGCCGGACCCGAAATCGAGATCCAGCCGATCGATCAGCACAACGTCGCGAATACCGAGGCGCAGAAGCATGGGGCGCCGTCCTGGCTACAGGATCGAGTTGAAGGTCCGGCTCATCCAGGATCCCTCGTCGACACGAGGTTCCAGTTTGGCGCCGGTCAGAAGCGAATAAGCCTCCTCATACCAACGCGAGCCGGGGAAGTTATATCCCAGCACGGCGGCGGCGGTCTGCGCCTCGTTCTTGATGCCGATGGCAAGATAGCATTCGGTCAGGCGCAGCAGGGCTTCCGGCGTATGGCTGGTGGTCTGGAACTTCTCGACCACGGTCCGGAACCGGGCCAGCGCCGCGCCGTAATGACCGCTCTTCATGTAGTAGCGACCGATATCCATTTCCTTGCCAGCCAGATGGTCGCGCGTCAGATCGTATTTGACGCGGGCGTCACGGGCATAGGGGCTTTCGGGGAAACGGCGGGAAACTTCATCCAGCGACTTCATCGCCAGATCGGTCAGGGCCTGATCGCGCTCCACATCGGCGATCTGGGCGTAATAGCTGATCGCTTTCAGATAATAGGCATAGGCGACGTCACGATTGCCCGGATGCAGCTGAATGAAGCGATCGGCCGCGATGATCGTATCGTCGAATTCGTCTTTCAGATAATGCGCATAGGCGCTCATCAACTGCGCCTTGGTCGCCCAGACGGAATAGGGATGCTGGCGGTCGACTTCGTCGAACAGCTTAACCGCCTGATTATAGTCACCCGCCAACATGGCGTCGGTCGCCTGGTTGTAGAGGGTTTCGACCGGGGCTTCGACATAGGTCGTCTCGTCCTTCGAGGACGAGCACGCAGCCAAAACCAGGGCCGACAGCAACAGGGCGACACGCAGAGGCGAAGTCATCGACCGAATAATCCTAACGTCAAGAGACGGCGGCCAAGCTACATCGGCGGCGTGTATCACGCCAAGCAAGAAGCGCATCGGCGCCGTGAGGTTTCTTAGTGCCCCTGCGTCGTCTGCCAGCGCGCGACGATCGGACCGAGTTTCGCGATTAGCCCGGCGTCCCGCTTGGAAGGCGCCGTCATAATCGCGCCATCAAGCGCGGTATAGCAAGGCGACGTGCCGGGCAAACGGGCGACCTTGGGGGCAACCGCTTTGACAAGCGCCCGGGCCTTGGCCGAATTGGCCGCCACGACTTTCACCACCGCATCGGCCGTCACGGCATCATGGGTCGGATGCCAGCAATCGAAATCGGTCACCATCGCGATCGCGGCATAGGCCATCTCGGCTTCGCGGGCGAGCTTGGCTTCCGGCATATTGGTCATGCCAACCACCGCGCAGCCCCAAGACCGGTAAAGCTCGGATTCTGCCTTGGTGGAGAATTGCGGACCTTCCATCACGATATAGGTGCCGCCGCGTTGGTAGGGCAGCGCCAGTTCCTTCGCCGCCTCTTCCAGGGCATCAACCAGCCGCTCACACACAGGATGGGCCATCGAGACATGGCCGACCAAGCCTGGGCCAAAGAAGGTCTTTTCGCGGGCGAAGGTGCGATCAATATATTGATTGACCAGAACAAAGGTGCCGGGCGGAAGATGCTCGCGCAAGGAACCGACGGCCGACAGCGAGACGATATCCGTCACGCCGGCTAGCTTCAGGGCGAAGATGTTGGCGCGATAATTAACGGTGCTGGGGGTCTGCACATGCCCGCGGCCGTGCCGCGGCAGGAAGACCAGCGGCTGATCACCCAGACGTGCAAACATCAGCTGATCGGACGGCGCACCGAACGGCGTATCGATCGTCTGCCAGCGCACGTCATCCAAACCGTCGATGTCGTAAACGCCGCTTCCCCCGATCACGCCCAGCAACGGTTGCCCCGCCATAGTCTCTCTCCTGCTTGATAGGCGGCGAGAGTGGCATAAAAAAGGAGCGGCGGGGAACCCCCGCCGCTCCGATTTCGTCACGCCTTTTAAGGGGCGTTACCGGCTCAGTGCAGATCCTTCCAGATCCGGCGCTTGGCGGCATAGAAGACGCCGGTCGCGACGATCAGGAACAGGATGACCTGCAGACCCAACTGATGGCGACGCTCCAGCTCAGGCTCAGCGGCCCAGGCGAGGAAGGTCGTCACGTCGTGAGCCATCTGCTCGATCGTTGCCTTGGTGCCGTCGGCGTAGGTCACCTGACCTTCGTTGAGCGGCTGCGGCATCGCGATCTTATGGCCGGGGAAGTACTTGTTGTAGTTCTGCCCGTCAGCCAGCTGCACGTCGGCCGGAGCCTTCTCGTAGCCGATCATCAGCGCATGAACGTAGTTATGGCCGTCCGGGCGGGCCTTCACGATGAGCGACAGATCGGGCGGCAGCGCGCCGTTGTTGCCGGCACGCGCGGCATTGTCGTTCGGGAAAGCCTTGTGGAAGCGATCGGACGCACGGCCCGGACGCTCGTACATTTCGCCCGCATCGTTCGGACCATCGACAAACTGATAGCCGGCCGCGACTGCCTTCACTTCAGCTTCGGAAAAGCCGAGATCTTGCAGATTGCGATAGGCCACCAGATGCAGGCTGTGGCAGGCAGCGCAGACTTCCTTATAGACCTGGAAGCCACGCTGGGCGGCAGCACGGTCGAAGGTACCGAAGAGACCGTGGAACGACCACGACACCTTGGGGGCAGCGACACCCTCTGCCGCCAGCGCCGGAGCGCTGAAGGCAAGAGCCAGTGCCAGCGGAGCAAGAACCTTCTTCAGCATTACGGCTTCTCCTTGCCGGTAACGGCCGCAGCAATCGACGAGGGCAGCGGCTTCGGCGTCTCGATCTTCGCGATCAACGGCAGGATGACCAGGAAGTGCAGGAAGTAGTAGGCGGTCGCGAACTGCCCGATCAGGATATAGGGCTGTTCGGCCGGCTTGCCGCCGATGTAGCCCAGCAGGATCGAGTCAGCGAGGAAGATCCAGAAAGCCCAGAAATAGAGCGGACGGAACTTCGCCGAACGAACCTTGGAGCGGTCGAGCCACGGCAGTACGGCCAGGAGGACGATCGCGCCGAACATGGCCAGAACGCCGCCGAGCTTGCTGTCGATGAAGACGATGTGCGTGAAGGGAATGCCGATGTCGAAGGTCACGGCGCGCAGGATCGCGTAGAACGGCAGGAAGTACCATTCAGGCACGATATGCGCCGGGGTCGAGAGCGGATTTGCCGGGATATAATTATCCGGCTCGCCAAAGAAGTTCGGAGCGAAGAAGACGAAGAACGCGAAGAAGATCGCGAAAACGCCCAGACCGAACAGATCCTTGATCGTGTAGTACGGGTGGAACGGGATCGAGTCCTGCGGACCCTTGTGCTGGATGCCCAGCGGGTTGTTCGAACCATGCTGATGCAGGGCCGCGACATGCAGGACAACAACGCCGACCAGAACGAACGGCAGCAGATAATGCAGTGCGAAGAAGCGGTTCAGGGTCGGATTGTCGACCGAGAAGCCACCCCATAGCAGGGTCACGATCTTGCCCCCGACGACCGGGATCGCCGAGAAGAGGTTCGTGATGACGGTCGCGCCCCAGAAGCTCATCTGGCCCCACGGCAGCACGTAGCCCATGAAACCGGTGGCCATCATCAGAAGCAGGATGACGACACCGATAATCCACAGCAGCTCGCGCGGTTCCTTGTAGGATCCGTAGTAGAGGCCGCGGAAGATATGGACATAGACGACGATGAAGAACATCGACGCGCCGTTCATATGGATATAGCGGATCAGCCAACCACCGTTCACGTCACGCATGATGCGCTCGACACTGTCGAACGCCATCGAGGTGTGGGCGGTGTAGTTCATCGCCAGGAAGATGCCGGACAGGATCATCACTACCAGGACGGCACCGGCGAGCGAGCCGAAGTTCCAGAAGTAGTTGAGATTGCGCGGGGTCGGATAGGCCGAACCGACCGAATGGTCGATCAGCGTAAAGATCGGAAGGCGGCTGTCGATCCAGCGCACCAGGCCGTTTTTGAACTCTGTTGCCATGGTAGCCTCTATCAGCCGATTCGGATCGAGGTATCGTTCAGGAACGTATAGGTGGGCACCTCGAGATTGCGAGGCGCCGGGCCCTTGCGGATACGGCCCGAAGTGTCGTAGTGCGACCCGTGGCAGGGGCAGAACCAGCCACCGAAGTCACCCCGGCTTTCACCGACCTTGTTCCCAAGCGGCACGCAACCCAAGTGCGTGCAAACACCGACCAGAATCAGCCATTCGGGCTTCTTCACACGGTCAGCGTCTTTTTGCGGATCGACCAATGCGCCCGTATCGTCGGACTTGGCCTTCTCGATTTCCTCGGCCGTGCGGCGACGCACGAAAACCGGTTTGCCACGCCAAACGACGGTGATGCTCTGGCCTTCCTTAATGGGAGACAGATCAACCTCGGTCGAGGCGAGCGCCAATGTATCGGCGGCCGGGTTCATGCTGTTGATGAACGGCCAAAGCATGGCAGCGCCCCCGACGGCAGTGAACGCACCGGCGGCGAGCGAAAGAAAGTCACGACGAGTTGCGCCCTCGTGACCGGCGTTGTCGGCGGAAGTAGCCATCCTAAAATACCTCGCGGCGTCCCTGAACCCGTATCGATCCCCTTGCGATCCATAACGCCAAGCTCAAGCTCGCGCAGGACCGAATTGCGCGGCAGTCTGTCGCAGGGGTTGGATCAAGTCCGGACCGATGCCACAAAAAAACCGCGGATCCCTTGATGGGACCAATCGATGACCACACCCCTATAGAGGAATTGGCGCGGTTTGAGAAGTCTGGCTGTGAGCTAGCGGCCTTCGGTCACAGCTGAAACAGACTCCAGCAAGGCAGGTTCGGCAGACGTGCGACCACTCTCAACCGCGACGAAGGAAATCGTCACGACCAAAACCAGGGTAGCAATGAAAAGCACGCGTTCCATACCTGTACTCGGACCCCGGTGATGGGAGGATGTCAGAGCCTTATGCTGGCGTCCTTTTGCACTGCGGTCCAATGAACTTTAGGCAAGAAATCCGCCAGAAACCACTATCGCCCTGGTTGAGTTTACAGGTAGAGGCCAAAAACAAAATGCCCGGCGATCGCGCGCCGGGCATCAATAGTCGCAAGCTTACTCGCAACGAGCAGCTACATATCTTCGCGGACCGGGACGATCTCATCGCCCCATTCTTCGACCAATTGCTCCTGGCGCTTCTTCATGCCACCGATCAACTGACGCTCTTTCATCGAGGCGATCCTCAGCGCGATTTCCGGCGTGTAATGGAAAACGCCCCAGCCCACGGCCGCAGCACCATACATCGCCAGCCACGCCATCGGGTTGGTCAGGATGCCGGCCAGGGCCTGGAAATTATGACCACCCAGGATCAGCTTCAGCAGATACGGGATTGCCCCGCACAGATTGAAGCCGCCCACGCAATAGGCCGCGTATTTTTCCGGACGTCGGTCGATGAACAGCGCGACCAAGGTCGGCGCCATACCGATCAGCAGCAGCAGAACCGAATGGAAGGCCACCAGCGTAATCAGCGGCAGCAGGACCCAGATAATCAGGCCCCCGCTTCCCTTCTTCTTCTTTTGTTGAACCCGTGTCGCCATATCGGCTGCCTTAAGTCATAAAGGAAACGAAGACCGCGATGGCGGTCGTGATGCTGACCAGCACACCGCCGATCGCGGCGGCCACTTGCTCACCGAAATACCGGGCATCTTCGTCACGCTTGGGCCGATTGGCGTCCATCGCATGGAGCTTGGCGTCGATATTGGCGTATTCGTTGACCGCATCGTCGAAACCACGGATGTCGGCGCGGCGTTCGGCCTCGTCATCCACCACGGCCAGCAGCTGGATCAGCATGCCGTCGGCAGCAGCCTTACGGACACGTTCGCCCACCTTCTCGCGGCGCTTCTTCAGATGATAACCGGCGATGACCGGCTGCAGCAGCGTCGCCATCCACTGGCAAAGCCCCGGGCAGACCGGTGCATTGGTCTGTTCCTGCACCGACGCCAGCAGCTTGAGGTAGGCCAAGTTGCGGGTCGAGGGGTCGGGATGACCACAGGCGCGGATCATATCGTCATTCACGCGGCGGGCGCGGGCGGCGATGAAGGCGATCGAATGACGGTCGAGCGGCGTTTCCGGCCGGCCGTCGTTCTTCGACAGGCGGTCCAGCACCGGGATCAGCTGCCCGAGATCCATGACCGGATCCCGTTCGAACATCGAGCTGTGGCAATGTTCGCCCGGATTAAGCTCGTAGAGCGCGCGTTCGACACCAAAGCCGAGTGCCGAATTTTCGATCACCGTCGGCAGGCGTTCCAGGATCTGGGCGGCCCGCATGTCCTCCGAACGGGGCTTCTGCTGGGCAGCGACCCAATTGAGCGCCAGACGCGAGGCAATGATTTCCGAGATCAGCTGACGCTTGTCGCGATCTTCCATCGCAGCCGCGAGTGCCGGCCCCAGACCATCGATGGCAACGCCGAAACCCCGATACCGGATCGGAGCGGCGGGGTCGAGCGGGATCAGCGCGCGGGCAACCATGCGGTCTTCAGTCGCGCGGCCGGCGGTACCACCACCGGAAACGACCGCCTGCTGCATGGCTTCAGCCCGCGGCTCGTCATTCATCGAGCGGCGCAGCCAGGCGTCGAGCTGCTTGGAGCGCAGGGTCGGCGCGGCCAGCGACGGATCCTGCGCCAGGGCCATCGCCAGAGCACGGGTATTGAAGAATTCCGTTTCCTGGAACAGGAACGGACGGCTGGCGCGCTGCGGCAGCTTGGGCTGCTTGGGCGATTGGCGGCGCCCGGCCAGCCACATGTCGAGATCCTGAACCGTCCAGCGTTCGCGCGGATCATCGGTCAGAAGGCCACGCAGCGGCTCCATCAGCGACAGCGGAATACGGGCTTGCCCTACGAGGGCGGCATAGGAGCCGAACTCGATCTTATTCGCCAGCGCACGCGCCGGATCGAGATCGTTGATCGGGTTGCGACCCAGGACCAGGAAGATGATCGTGACGCCAAGCGAATAGAGATCGTTCGCCAGCGAGCCATTGCCGCGACCGGTCGGATCGGCCATCGCGGTTTCGATGGTTTCGAAGATCGCGGGCTGATCGTGGGCCGGCGGACTGGAGACGCATTCGCCAAGAATCATCGTCCGGCGGCCGCCGTCGGCGTAGAAAATATTGTTCGGGCGGATCGCGCGGTGCGTGACCATACGGCCGGAAAATTCGCGCAGCGTGCCCAGCAGCGGCGACATCAGACCGTCGATGATGTCGTCTTCATGCATCGGCGGCTGGGATTCGCTCAACGACGGCATCACACGGCTGCCCACCGGGCGCTCGATGACGATGACGTAGCGATAGCGCCCGCCCAGTGGCCAATACATCAGCCCCCAGTCAGCGATCTTAATCATGCCCGACTGGTTATAGCCGCGCAGCATCTCCAGGATGTCGGTACGGACCGGAATATCGGGATTGCAGACGAGGGCATAGAACGCACGGGGATCGCCGCGCGCAACGGCATGGAAAGCCTGCGCACAAGGCGAGTCGAGTTGCGGTTGCGGTTGATTCGGATAGATCTGGAATCGACCCTTAAGGTCGATAGCGGTAGAATCGCCGCTTTCTTCTTCCATGGCGTCCATCACGCGCCCGTCCGTCTGATCCATCCCCAGCTTTCCGACTTCGTCCGTTATGCCTGGTTAGCTTTGCCGATCCGTTCTCGAATCGACGAAAATGCCGGTATAAGCAATGCAACCCCGGCAAAACCTAACACATTGTGTGAGGTTTCGCACGGCAGTCCAACTAAAATTTGTATTTTTTTGGATTGCGACTTTTAGATGCCGTTTCTTAGGCAAATTCCATAATCACTTGATCAACCGCTAAGCTGCTGCCGGCTGTCGCTAGTATGCGTGTGACCGTGACGTCCCTTTCGGCACGCAGCACATTCTCCATCTTCATTGCTTCGACCACCGCCAGCGGCTCCCCGGCCTTGACCTCCTGGCCCTCGGTTACAGCCAGCGAAACCAGCAACCCCGGCATTGGTGAGAGCAGCAATTTCGAGGTATCAGGGGGTGTCTTGACCGGCATCAGGGCCAGCAGCTCGGCCGCGCGCGGCGCCATCACCCAGGTCAGGATCGCGCGGCCGCCCTGCACCAGGCGGCTCTGCGCCCCGCGCCGGTCGATCTGCACCACCAGCGGCTGGCCGTCGACAAAGCCTTCGAAACGTTCGAGATGCGGGGCAAGCTCGCCGCGCACTTTGCGGATCGTGCCGGCTGCATCGGTGATATCGACGCCGCCATCCACCAGCTTGGCCGCAACCCGATGCAGCCCCTCGCCCACCACCACCGTCCAATCCTTGGCCGGAGTATAGAGTTTGCCGGCGGTCCGCCCACTCATCGCAGCATCGCGCACCACCGCCGTCATATGGCGGGCACCGGCGATCGCGACCAACCGGGCCAGTTCTTCGCCCTCGGGCGCTGCCGCGATATAGCCTTCCGGAAATTCCTCGGCGATCAAGTTGGTCGTGAGATCACCCGATGCAAAGCGCGGCAGATGCATCAGGGCGTTCAGGAATTCGATGTTATGGCCGACCCCGCGCACTTCGAACCCGTCAAGCGCCAGGGCCATGCGTTCGGTCGCCTGCTTACGGTCTTTGCCATAGGTGATCAGCTTCGCGATCATCGGGTCGTAATACATCGAGATTTCAGCGCCTTCATAGACGCCGGTGTCGACCCGCACGCCCTCGCCCACCGGTGGGCGGAACCGTGTCAGGCGACCGATGGACGGCAGAAAGCCGCGCGCCGGGTCCTCGGCATAAAGCCGGCTTTCGATCGCCCAGCCCGTCAGCTTGATGTCGTCCTGGGAGAGGGTCAGCTTCTCGCCCGCCGCGATGCGCAGCATCCATTCGACGAGATCGAGGCCGGTCACCAGCTCGGTTACCGGATGCTCCACCTGCAGGCGAGTATTCATCTCGAGGAAATAGAAGTTCTGGTCCTTGTCGACGATGAACTCCACCGTCCCGGCCGAGCAGTATTCAACGGCCTTGGCCAACGCCACGGCCTGTTCGCCCATCGCCTTGCGGGTTTTGGCATCCAGGAACGGGCTCGGCGCTTCCTCAATCACCTTCTGATGGCGGCGCTGGATCGAACATTCGCGCTCGCCCAAATACAGCGTATTACCGAACTGATCGGCCAGGACCTGGATCTCGATATGGCGCGGCTGTTCGATGTATTTTTCGATGAAGACGCGATCGTCGGCAAAGCTCGACTTGGCTTCGCTCATGGTGGCGCGCAGACCTTCGCGCACTTCCTTGGCCGAGCGCGCGATGCGCATGCCCTTGCCGCCACCGCCGGCCGAGGCCTTCAGCATCACGGGATAGCCGATCTCGTCGGCGACCTTCACCGCCTCGTCATCCGAGGTCAGCGATCCGAGATAGCCCGGCACGGTCGAAACGCCGGCAGCGCGCGCCAGCTTCTTCGATTCGATCTTATCGCCCATCGCGCCGATGGCATGAGGCCGCGGCCCGATGAAGGTGATGCCCGCCTTGGCCAAAGCTTCGGCGAAACCCTTCTTTTCCGACAGGAACCCATAGCCGGGATGAACAGCCTGCGCGCCGGTCTTCTGCGCCGCCTCGACGATCTTCTCGGCGACCAGATAAGAGGAAGCCGAGGGGCTTTCACCGATGAAAACCGCCTCGTCGGCTTCCCGCACATGCAGGGCGTCGGCATCGGCATCGGAATAGACCGCGACCGTCTTGATGCCCAGGCGCTTGGCGGTGCGGATCACGCGGCAGGCGATCTCGCCGCGATTGGCGATCAGGATCTTGTCGAACACCGGCTTGGTCACGGACGCTTCTCCCCTACGTTTCTTATTTCAAATCGAGCGCGGCCATCACGAAGGCGAGCCGTTCGGCTACTTCCTCCAAGGCGGCATAGCGACCCGACGCGCCGCCGTGTCCAGCGGTCATTTCCGTTTTCAACAGCAAGACCCCGTCGCCGGTCTTGGTCGCGCGCAGCTTGGCCGCCCATTTCGCGGGCTCCCAATAGGTGACACGCGGGTCCGACAGGCCGGCAGTGATCAGCATCGCCGGATAGTCCTGCGCCGTCACATTGTCGTAGGGGCTATAGGACTTCATGTAGTCGTAATAGGCCGGGTCGGCCGGATTGCCCCATTCGAGGTATTCCGGCGGGGTCAACGGCAGGGTCGCGTCCAGCATGGTCGAGAGCACATCGACGAACGGCACCATGGCGCAGATCGCACCGAATAGGTCCGGACGCTCGTTGACGACCGCCCCCATCAACATGCCGCCGGCAGACCCGCCCATCGCGGCGATCTGGCCCTTGGCCGTGATGCCCTGGGTAATCAGATGTTCGCCGGCCGCGATGAAATCGCTGAAGGTGTTTTTCTTCTTCAGGAACTTGCCGTCCTCGTACCAGGCCCGGCCCATTTCCTGCCCGCCCCGAATATGGGCGATGCACCAGACCATGCCGCGTTTCAGAAACGGCAGGCGGTTGGGCGAGAAGCCCGGATCCATCGAGGCGCCATAGGAGCCATAGCCATAAAGCAGCAGCGGCCCGCTGTTCTGGGCCGGGCGATCCTTATGACGTACCAGCGTCAGGGGCACCCGGGTCCCGTCGGGGCTGACCGACCAATCGCGCCAGACCTCGTAGTCATCCGGGTTATGGCCGGGGACCTTGGTCTCCTGCAGCACGTCCATCCGTTCTTCGGCGACGTGATAATCGTAATAGGTCTTGGGCCGCGCCGGGCTTTCGTAGCGCAGGCGCAGGGTCGGCCGGTCCCACTGATGCCCGTCGAGCGCATAGACGACATAGGCGGCATCCGGGAAGCTCAGCAGCTTCGCGGCCTTGTCGCTCTTATGGTCACCCGGAATGACGCGCACCCGGCGCTGGCCTTCGGCCCGCTCGGTCACCCACCAGAAGTCGCGAGCCGTGCCGATCGCCGAGAGATAGACCTCATCGGACGGGGCGATCACCTCGACCCAGTTTTTCTCGGCCGGATCCGCGAGCGGCGCCCGCACCAGGCGGAAGTTGAGATGCTTGTCGTTAGTGCGGATCAGCAGCTCGTCGCCCCGATCGGCCACATCATATTCATGGTCGGCGCGGCGCGGCAGGATCAGCCGGGGCTTTTCCTGTGGCGTCTCCAACGACAGCAGCCAGGTTTCCGAGGATGTCTTGGCAGCGCTCTCGATGATCAGGAACTGACCCGACGGAGTTTCCGCAATGCCGACGAAGAAGCTGGGATCGCTTTCCTCGTAGATCAGCTCCGGCATCATGCCCAGCGTCTTGCGATAAACCCAGCGCGGGCGTTGCGCCTCGTCCTGCTGGATGTAGAAGATCGTCTTGCCGTCCGCGCTCCACACCAGCCCATAAGAGCAGGGGAAGGCGGTATCGGTCAGATCCTTGCCGCCCTCAAGGTCGCGGATATTGAGGCGCAGGCGTTCCGACCCGTCGGTATCCTCAAGCCACGCCAGTCGGCGGTGGTCGCGGGTGACCGCCCAGCCGCCGAGCTGGAAGAAATCCTTATCCTCGGCCCGGATATTTTCATCGAGGAAAGTCTCGTCCCCGCTCTCGCCGGTGCGGAACCAGACCGGATGTTCCTGCCCTTGCGAATAGCGATAGGAATAATGCCGCCCGTACCACCAATCCGGCGGCGAAGTATCGTCCGGGATCACCAGCGATTTGAATTCCTCGAACAGCGCGGGACGCGGATCGCCCTCTCCGCCCAGCACCTGTTCGACATAGGCATTCTCGGCATTGAGATACGCGAGAATCGCCGGATCCTTGACGTCGGGATATTTCGGGTCACGCAGCCAGGCATAGGGGTCCGGGCGGCCGTCAGTATGGGTGAACGGCACTTCACGGGCGCGCGGGGGCTGCGGGAACGCCGATTGGCGGAACGGCTTCATCGGCTGGTCCTTACAAGGGGATATTGTCGTGCTTCTTCCAGGGATTCTGGAGATCCTTGCCCCGCAGCATGGCGAGCGCACGGATCAGGCGACGACGGGTGTTATGCGGCATGATCACATCGTCGATATAGCCACGGCTGGCCGCGACGAAGGGATTGGCGAATTTCTGGCGATATTCCTCGGTCCGCTCTTCGATCTTGGCGGGGTCCTTCATATCGGCGCGGAAGATGATCTCGACGGCGCCCTTCGGCCCCATCACCGCAATCTCGGCGGTCGGCCAGGCATAATTGACGTCACCGCGCAAATGCTTGGAGGCCATGACGTCATAGGCGCCGCCATACGCCTTGCGGGTGATGACAGTCACCTTCGGCACCGTCGCCTCGGCAAAGGCATAGAGCAGCTTGGCGCCATGTTTAATGATGCCATTGAATTCCTGCGCGGTGCCCGGCAGGAAGCCCGGAACATCTACGAAGGTCACGATCGGAATATTGAAACAGTCGCAGAAACGCACGAAGCGTGCAGCCTTGACTGAACTATCGATATCGAGGCACCCCGCCAGCACCATCGGCTGATTGGCGACAATGCCGACCGGATGGCCGTCGAAGCGCGCAAAACCGACGATCATGTTCTTGGCGTAGTTCGGCTGGATCTCGAAGAATTCGCCCTCATCGACGATCTTCTGGATCACTTCCTTCATATCGTAGGGCTTGTTCGGATTGGCCGGGATCAAGGTATCCAGCGCCAGTTCCGGGCGATCTGCTGGATCGGCGGTCGGGCGCACCGGCGGCTTTTCCCGGTTGTTCGAGGGCAGGAAATCGAGGAAGCGACGCAGCTCCAGGATTGCTTCGACGTCATTTTCGAAGGCGAGATCGGCAACCCCCGATTTGGTCGTATGGGTCAGCGCGCCGCCCAGCTCTTCCTGGGTCACCGTCTCATGGGTCACGGTCTTCACGACGTCGGGACCGGTGACGAACATGTAGGAACTATCTTTGACCATGAAAATGAAGTCGGTCATGGCGGGTGAATAGACCGCCCCACCCGCACACGGCCCCATGATCATGGAGATCTGGGGCACGACGCCCGAGGCGAGCACGTTGCGCTGGAACACTTCCGCATAGCCGCCGAGGCTTGCAACGCCTTCCTGGATGCGGGCACCGCCCGAATCATTCAGGCCAATGACCGGTGCACCGACCTTCATCGCCTGATCCATGACCTTGCAGATTTTCTCGGCATGCGCTTCCGACAGGCTGCCGCCGAAGACGGTGAAATCCTGGCTGAAGACGAAAACCAGGCGGCCATTAACGGTACCAAAGCCGGTGACGACGCCGTCACCGGGGATCTTCTGTTCATCCATGCCGAAATCGCTGGTGCGATGCTCGACGAACATGTCCCATTCCTCGAAGGAACCGGGATCGAGGAAGAGATCAAGCCGCTCGCGGGCTGAGAGTTTGCCCTTGGCATGTTGGGCCTCGATACGGCGCTCGCCACCGCCTAGCCGGGCCGCCGCACGCTTTTCTTCCAACCGACGCAGCATGTCTTGCACAGGCGTCTCTCCCTCGTTTCTTATTCGTGGGACGCACTTTACGTGCACGTAAAGTTTATCGCCAGAGGCTAACGCGTGGCCTCAGGCGCGGGCGAGGTGCAGGTACCGTTCGATCTCGATGAACTCGACCTTCAAGGCCGCCCGGCGATCGGCCGCTTCATAATCCTCGCCCCACAGCTCGATCTGGAACGTCTCGTCGAGCTGGCTGACGGCGAAGACTTCATCGGACGTCAGTTTGCCTGCCACCATCGCCGCCCCGATCACGAAGGAACCGGCGGGCGGCACGGCCAATGCCAGGGCCGTCAATTCCCTGTCGTTGAGGCTGGCGACATGCTTTGCCGCCGCTTCCATCGCCGCGGGCGGCTGCGCGATCGGCATGATGCCCGCGGTGACGCTCAAGGATAACCCCAGCTTGCCCGCCGCCCAATGCAGCAGCGGATCCCAGGTCACCGCTTGCCGCTCGACCAGTGCCGCCGGCTCCTCGGCGCGATAACACAGAAGGTCGGAGCCGGCATAGGCGACCATCTCGGCCTCCATCTCGGCCCGCCGCGGTGAAACCCTGTCGATCTGGGTCGCGTTCATGCGGGTGATCGGCATGCTCTCGGGTTTGATGGTCTCGCCCTGGGTCCGCCATTCCTCGGCCACCGCTTCGGCCATGGCGAGGGTCGGCAAGAGGAAGCCATTGCCGGCCGGGGTCTTCATCGGTTTGCCATCCAGCAGGACGCGGTGCCCTGCGTCATCGACCGAAACGATCTTATAGAATTTCTTCATCACCATCCCCGCACACCTAAGGGCCACAGGGATAAACGGGAAGCGGGCGGATATGAAGTGCGAAACTAGCGCCGGGCTTCGTCCAACTGCCGCAAAGGCCGCATCAGATCATCGTAACTGCCGCTTGCGCGCAGACTATCGAGGCCGCGATTGAAGGCGCTGAGCAGCGCATCCCCCCGCTCGTCCCCTCGCCGCGCCAGCAGATAATAGGCCCCGATCCCAAGATCCTCCTGCGCCAAGGCAATGCGGCGTTCGACCTTGATGCTCTTTGCCGTATGCCAGACGACATGCGGATCGCTGATCAGGATATCGACCCGCCCGGCCGACAGCATGCGCACGCAGGCTTCTAGGTCATTGGCCTCGAGCGGTTTAAGGCGCCCCTCCTGTAACCCTGCAATCAGGGCGCTCGGGGTGGGTGATCCGGCCGGAAGGCAGGCGGACTTACCGGTCATGCCGGCGATACCCGCCCAACTAGCCATGGCTGGCGCCGGAACGAACCCGGCGATCGTCAGGGAGGAAAGCGGATCGGAAAACCGGTAGATCTTTTCCCGGTCGGCCGTTCTTGCCAAGGGGAAGGCAGCCTGCGCGCTGCCGTTTTCGACTTCGAACAAAGCCCGATTGATCGGCATTTCGACGAGGCGATATTGCGTGCCCGAGGCCAGCAGAGCCGCCTTGGCGATTTTCACCAGATACCCACCGTCGGCTAGACGGCTGTCGGCATAAGGGGGATATCCAGATATGACCGCGAGAGTGGGGGTCGTGTCGGCCAGCATCACGGTCTGACTTTTGGCAGAATGACCCGAGAGTAGAAGGGCGAGAGAAACCAGCCCCACACCGAACCGCATGCAACCACAACCCTATCGAGTGTCGACTGGTTATCGCCTACAGGCCAAGGGGCTGCAATGCTTTTGTATGCCTACGGATAGCCGCGTAATTGCTCCAACCGCCCTTTGCTCGATAAGGTTGCAAGCCCGCGGTTGATCATCTCGACCATCGCATCCCCATCCCCTTGCGCCTTGGAAACGGCGACCGCCAGCGGCACTTCGGTAATCAAGGGGCCGCGCTGTACCGTCAAGGGCCCTGCATCCTGGGCTAGGTTCCGCTGCACGATCGCGGAATCGGCGATGAAAAAATCGACGCGCTTGGCGGCCAGCATACGCAGACAGCCCGCCAGATCTCCTGCCGACACCCGGGTGATTCGCTTGTTGGCTTCTTCCATCGTCAAGGCCGGGGGATCGGACCAACCTTCGGGCCGGCAATAGGTTTTGCCGGCGGCGCTTTGGGGACCGAACCACCAGGATTGTGTATCGGGCGGGTAATAGACATAGGTCCGCACCATCACCAGCGTATCGGAGAACAACACTTCGGCCGCCCGTTCGGACGTCATGGCATAGGGGAAGGTGCCGGTATAACTGCCTTCCATCATCAATTGCCAGCCCCGTCGCCAGGGCAGGAAATCGACCTGAAGCTTATAGCCCTGGGTCGCCAAGGCCTCGCGCAGGACCTGGGTCGCAATCCCGCCCGTGGACGCATCCTGATCTACATAAGGCTGATAGTCAGGCCCGGTGACGAACATCAGCGTCTGGGCAGTGGCCGCTCGCGTGACGCAAAAAAGCGCCAGCAGAGCCAAGGAAAAGGCAGTGGAAAACAGGGCCTGCCTGGACCCGCTTCCGAACCTTTTCTGCCGTGGCAGCATCCCTAGACCCCTCGTCCTGACGGACACTATAGGCGAACGAACGAGGTTATAAGCTTAGCCTAGATCACACTGCCACGTGCAAACTGTCTCAGATCACTCGCCCGGTAATCCTGACAGGGTTGGTTACTGGGTCGGCAGCTTGAACAGGCCCTTCAGGGGCGACTGCGGCTTGGTGGTCTGAGCTGGTTGGGTTGCTTCCGGCTTGGCGGGGGTTGCCGCCTTAGGCGCTGTTTCGGTCTTGGGCTCTTCTGCCGCCGGCGCGGCGGCCGTCTCCTGAACCGCGCAGGCAGATGCGACCTTCACCGGGGCCGATTTGCTGGGACCGGCCTTGCTGCCCAGAATGCCACCAAGGGCACCGCCGAGCGCGCCGCCCTTATCGCCAAGCGCCGCCCCGAGTGCATCGCCGGCACCACCCTTCAGGACATTTTCTGCAAGGGCGCCCATGTCAGGCTTGAAGCGTGGCTGCATTAGCGTTCCGTCGACATCGACCGGCGGGGCGAGGCTGGTCAGCGACTGCTCCCGCTTGCGCGGATCAAAGCGCAGATCCAGCACTTCCTTGCCAAGATCGACTTGGCCCTTACCGGCAACCGACAGGATCTTGCTGTCCATGCCGAGCGTCTTGATCGACCCGACGCCATCCTTCCAGGCGGTATCGGACACAAAGCATTGCAGCTGATCGGACCCTGAATGGGTCGGGATCAGCAGCTTGGCGAGATCGCCCGACAGCGGCTCGATAAAGCGGTGATTGAGAATGCCGACGCGGGTCGTGACGATGTGCGTATTACCGTCCAGGCTCGCAACCAGATCATGGGCCGTCAGCCCCTTGCCGGTCAGATCGATCGTCATATCGACCCCGGTTTCGATGATCGGATTCTGCCCCAAAGCCACGAGCAGCTTCTTGGTATCGACGCCCTTGCCGGTCAGCTGGAAACGCGTCTGTCCATCGTTCCCATTGAAGGCGACAAGCCCCTTCACCTTGCCATCGGCAACCGTGAAATCGAGCGGTGTCACCGACAGGCTGCTGTTCGCAAGCTTGGTTGCCAGCGAAACGTCACTCAAGATCAGCTCGCCGGATTTGATTTTGGCGACAGATAGGGTGACATCGGCGTCCACCGCCTTCAGCCCGTCGAGCGGCAGCGGAGTGTCATCGAAAGCCTTCGTCTTGGCTTGAGCCGGTGCCGCCGGGGTGCCGCCCTTGCCTTCTGCGGCCGGCGGTAGAAGGCTATCGAGATCGATCAGCGGCGAGGTCAAATTGGCGACGATCTTCGGGCGGGCGCCACCAAGCGCGGCCGAGGCGCTGCCCTTGATATCGGTCGACCCGGCCTTGAAATTCATATTGCTGACGGCGACCGATGCCGGCGAGGCCGCGACCTTGCCCGTGAAGCTCATCGGCTGCTTCAAAGGCAGATCGATACCACCGAGGGCGGCCAAGGCGGCCGGCGTCGGCGCATTGAAACTCACATCGCCGTCAAAGCGCGGCTCGGCCCCACCCATAACGACAGCCGTGCCTTGGGCCGTCAGGCTGGCATCCAGCAGTTTCACCTCGATCCCGCGCAGCGCCAGGGCCGACAAAGGACCCGAAACCTTGGCGACCAAGGTCACCGGACCGGCGATATCCTTCTTCAGCCCCAGCGGCCCGGTCAGTACCTTGCCATCGGGAACGGTCGCCACGATGTCGGTGGTGATTTTGGGATCCTTCCCGGTCAGGTCGAGCGCCACCGGCCCGCGCACCGACGCCGGCCCATAGGTCAGCGACAGATCCTTGCTTTCCGGCTTGTCGAGCGTCCCGGTCACGGTGGCCGTCAGGGCAAGTGGCTGATCGAGCGGCACATCCTTGCCAAAGGCTTTCGCCAATTCCTGCGGCTGCGGCACCTTGGCGGTGATCGCAATCGAATTACTGCTGCCCGATTTGGCGAGCTTGCCGGTCACCGCAAATTCCGCGCTGCCGATCGATGCCGTAACCTTGTCGAATTCCGCCGTATCGGGCGTCGTCTTGATGGTGCCAGCCATCTTGAAGGGCGGCAGTTTGGGCAGATCCATCCCCGTCAGGGCCGCCAGCATATCGAGTGACTGGCCGCTGAGGTTTATCTTGCCCTCGCCCATGCCCAGAACCGTGCCGAGGCCGGCTCGCGCATCAATATCGATCTTGATCCCCGCCGCTTCGCCCTTTAGGACAACCGGGACATAGCCTTCGTTTGCCATCAGGGGCGAGAGGGCTTTGAGTTCGCCCGTCAAATCCAGTGGCGTGCCGTCGATCTGCCCCTTCACCTCGATCGGCAGGGGATCGTTCGGCCCGGTCAGTTTGGTTTCCAGCGTGTCGATGACGAGGTCGTGTTTCTGCCCCGCCTTGGCGTCGCGATAGGCAATTTTGCCCCGCTCGATCCGCACAGCATCAAAGACCGGCAAACTCATTTTGGCCTGCTTGGCCGGCTCGCTGGCGCCCGCCGCGGCTGCCTGGGCGGCGCCGGGCTTTTCGAACACCCAGTTCTTGCGGCCATCTGCGAGCGATTCGACGACGATATCCGGCCCGACCATGATCAGTTTGCGGACCTCGATCTTGCGACTCATGATCAGCGGCATTAGCGAGACCTGCACCTCCAGGCTCTCGATCTTCGCCATCTCCGGGCGCGAACCGCCTTGGATATTGCCGATGGTGACATCATTCACGATCAGGCCGGGGTTGAGCGAGATCCCGAGTTTCATCGGGCCTGCCAGCGTCACTTCACGCCCGGTTGCGGCCTTAAGCTCTGCCGCGATGCGATCGCGGTAATCATTGGGATCGATGGTCGCCGCGATGATCGCCACGCCGGCGACAGGGATCAGGATGACTGCAGCAACTGCACTCAACAGGATTGTGCGGGTTCTCATCGAAACGCTCCTTCCGGTCGGTGGTCGACCTTTACTATGTAAGCGGCAACGCTCCTTTGGGAACGCCCCTTTTAAGAAGAAACGCCCAATCAGGGCAAAGGCATGGCGCAGGGGCCTGGACAGGCTTCAACGAGGCTGTTAAGCACTTAAATACTCGCATAGGGAGAGTAGTGATGCTGAAATTCGCCTCTGTCGTGACGATTGTTGCCCTGAGCCTTGCCCCTGCTGCCTTTGCTCAAGAGAAGGCCGCCAAGACGGTCGTGCCGCCGAAGCCCGCACCGACCCAAAGCTTTGCCGAGATCGGCGCCGCCGAGAAGACCTGCGGCAAGGATAAGGTCGTCTGGTTTAATCCGGCGTCTGGTATTTTCTTCGAACACGGCAATAAATATTTCGGCAAGACCAAGGCCGGCGGCTATGCCTGCCGCGAGGTTGCGACAACTTCGGGCTATCGCAGCGCCAAGAACAAGACTTAAGTCCGTTGGCTGCGGGTGGTGCGCGGCCCTAGGGGCCGCCGGACGGGTGATTTGCCCGTCGCCTGCCGCACCGACGACAGGGTCGAGAGTACCGGCAGCGCGCGCTTCAGGATCGGTACCTGATCGACGCTGGTCGGCAGGCCTTTCATAATCCCGGCTGCGGCCCCATGGGCGACATTGCGGGCGGCATCGACCCCGCGTGCGCCCATCATCGCCGACACACCGGGCGAGGCCTGACGCTGGGCCGCTTGCATGGCCCCAAGGGCACCGCGCGCCCGGGTCGAGATTTCTTCTGCCCGCGCGCGGGCTTGGTCGACCGCCGCCCGGGCACTATTAGCGGTCGGATCGATATTAAGGTGTTGGCGCACAGCCGACAGGGCCGCCGCCTGGGCATTAAGCTGCGAGAAGCTTTGCCCGGTTCCCTGGCTGCGCAGACGAGAGAGCCAATCGACCGCCCCGCGCAGATAGGTCAGACCTTGCGTCGTCTGGGCGGAGAGATTAAGCCGTCCGGCCAATTGCGCCACCGGCAGCCAGCTCATAGCGCGTTGCGCCGCTTCGGCTTGCGGGTCGACCGGCGGCACCTGTGGCGGCAAAGTCAGCCCCCGCCCCGCCATGCGCTGCGCAAGATCGACCGCGATGTCGCGCGGTTGGCGCGGCTGCATCAGATCGACACCCAGCCGTTCCCGCACCATCGCGACGCCCCAGGCCAGGCGCCCGGCAGCCATGGTTTCGGCGAACTTGGCCGGATCGATATCCGACATCGCCCCCTCGCAAGACTCGGCGGCGCCGACAACCTCTTCCACCGCTTCGGGAAACCCTTGGTCCTCGATGCCATAGCCAAGTTCGGTCTGCGCCAATTGATCCAGCGCGCAAATCCCCGCAAAAACCCCAGACATGCCCCAATCGAAGGGCGGGATCTCAATCCCTGGAAAACCGAAGGAAAAAGGCTCCAGCTGCGCATCAGGCAAAGGTGGTGTTTCGGGCGGCGGCACCTGGCTCGCGGTTTCCGTCACCTGATCGAAATCGCTGGGCGGCCGGTGTTCTTCTTCCTGCTCGGGCGACTGTTCGTCCTGCCCGCTTCCAAAACCGGCAAAGCCGGGCATATCGGGCGGAAATTGGCTGGCCTCGCCCATAGTACCGCAATCAACTGCACCGCCGCCGGCCGGGCCGCCATGGGGGGCCGTCCCGCCGCGCGGATGACCGGTCAATTGATCTTCACCAGCGCACCCTTCACCGTGAGGATGCCGCCCGCCGAAAGCTCGCCGATACCATCGGCCTTGAAAGTCGCCATCGACCCTTTGGCCGTCAACATCCCCGCCGTTTCGACATCGATCTTGGCCGGGCTTTCGAGCTTGGCACCGGCCGTGCCCTTCATGCCTAAGGTCGCGGTCGCCTCCAGGGTCATCGCTTGCATGGATTTGAGGGCCATGACCGCCCCGCTATCGAGCGTAATGCCGCTGCCCGCCGACCCGGCCGTCATCTTGATGTCCTTGGCCGTGATGCTGAGGCTGCCGGTCACTTCGATCGTCAGATTGCCGGTCACCGACAGCTTGTGATTGCCCGCCACGGTTTGGGTGAAATCGGCGTCATTGGTATGGGTTTCGTTGCCGCCGACCTTCACCGTGCGGGTGCCCGCGGTGATGGTGACCTTCTCGTTGCCTTCGGTGACGGTGCGGGTGCGATCGTTCTTCACGGTCTGGGTCTGATCGTGATTGACCGTCAGAGTATCGTCATTGGTGATGGTCGCCGTGCGATCGTGCTTCACCGTCCAGGTCTCGTCATTCTCGACCGTGACGTTATGATCCTTCTGGGCATGCATGAAGATTTCTTCGGCGTCCGCCTTATCCTCGAAGCGGATTTCGTTGAATTTGCCGGTGCCGTTCGGCGAGGTTTCGCTCTTGATCGTGCTCTTGGTCTTTTCGTCCGGCAGCCCATAGGGCGGCACATTGGTGCCGTTATAGACACAGCCGGTAACGAGCGGCTGATCGGGATCGCCATCCAGAAAACTGACGATCACTTCCATCCCGATGCGGGGGATGAAGACAAAGCCCCAGCCGCCGCCGGCCCAGGCCTGGGAGACGCGCATCCAGCAGGAGGATTTCTCGTCCTTCTTGCCGAACTTGTCCCAATGGAACTGCACCTTCACCCGGCCGTGCTGGTCGGTATAGATCTCCTCCCCCGACGGGCCCACCACGGTGGCGGTCTGGGTCGAGGGGATGAAAGGCCGGAACGCCGTGACCGGGGTGCGGAAAACGGTCGTGGCCGGGAAACTGCGCGCGCTCAAACTGAAGGCTTCCGCCGTCGCTTCCAGCGCAGTTTCCAGCACCACCCAATTGCCGTTCAAAGCCGCAACAGGATGGGAGGCGAGCGCAAATTTATGCCCGCAGGCGATCGACCGGTTGGAGCCGGAAATCGTCAACATCCGCTCGCCCGCCTCATGGGCATCGAGGCGAATCCCCGCCAAACGGTCGCCGGCCGCGGCCTTGGTATGGGTCAGGCCCCAATCATGCTGAATGGGCTTTTCAGGATCACCCAAAGCCTTTGATTCCAGCAGCACAGTCGGCGTTTCAAAATTATAGGACCGCATCCCGATCGCCCGGGTGATCTGGCGCTTTTCCAGCGACACGTTATGGACATAGTCATTATCCATCTCGCCATCGGGCAACCCCTCGGTCCAGGTCAGCGATTTCACCGCCGCGCAATCGGGGTGAGCATCGACATCATCGGCCAGCACCAGCGTATGGGCGCTTTCGCTATGGGTGAAGAAGAAGAAGATGCCTTCGTCTTCCATCAGGCGGCGAATGAAATTGAGATTGCTCTCGCGCCATTGGACACAATAGTCGCGTGGACTATAGGTCTCCGTCAGCTGCTTTTTGACGTCGGTGATGCCGGCTTCCGCCAGAACCGCGTCGATGATGTCGGGCACGCTCTGGTTTTGATAGATTTTGCAATCGGCCGCCAGATCCAGCGTCCAGAGCTTGGGACGCAGCAGGGCATTGAAGAAAATCCGGCCGATATCGGGCTGCACATTGACGAGGGTGACCTCGGTCAGAATTCCGTGGATATAGCGGTCGGCACTATCCGTGACACCGATTTTGACAGCCGCCGGCAGCCCCACCAGCGTCTCGGTATTAAACGACGGCTGGCCATCCACATACATTTCCAAAAAATAGCTATATGGTTCGGCGATCCGCTCGTTTCCGACGATCCGGCCGAGCTGCGGCGTCCCCGCGCTGCCCGAAATGGTGATGCCGAGATACTGACTTTCCTGGCGATTATCGGCCGGCTCGCTCATGACGCCTCGGTGATTTCATAAGAAAAGCGGCCATCGAGATCGAGGTTGACGAAGATCCCGCCAATCCGTTCGCCCTTGGCAATAGCTTCCAAGATCAGATCCGCCAGATCGGCCTGTAGACTTGCCCCCAGCACATGATCGATGAGGCGCGCCCCGCCCTCCTCCGCGCCCAGGCAGCGGTCGAGCAAAGAAGCCCGAACATCACCGCCCAAGGTCAAGGTAGTGCCATGGCTTTCAAACAGCCGGCTGGAAAGGTGTGAGAGCTTGAGGTCCAATACCTGTTCTATCAGCTCGCGTGTCAAAGGGCCGAAGGGAACGATGGTCATGCGCGACAGGAAGGCCGGTTTGAAACGCTTCATCAAAAGCGGGCGGATCGCCTCGGCAATGCTTTCGGCGTCGATCCCCTGGGCCATCATTTGGGCGATCGCTTCAGCCCCGAGGTTGGAGGTCAGGCAGATTACCGTATTGCGGAAATCGACCTCGGTCCCCTCGGCATCTTCCAGGCGGCCCTTGTCGAACACCTGATAGAAGAGATCGCAGACATCGGGGTGTGCCTTTTCGATCTCGTCCAGCAGCACCAGGGAATAAGGCGCCCGGCGCACCGCTTCGGTCAAAACACCGCCCTGGCCATAACCGACATAGCCCGGCGGCGAGCCTTTCAGCAGGGCAACGGTATGGGGTTCCTGAAACTCGCTCATATTGATGACGGTGAGGCCTCGGTCGCCGCCATACATGAGGTCGGCGAGTGCCAAGGCCGTTTCGGTCTTGCCGACACCGGTCGGGCCGCACATCAGGAAAACGCCGATGGGTTTGCCCGGCTCGGCAAGGCCAGCGTGATAGGTGCGGAGGCGAATCGCGATCGCCTCCAGCGCTTGAGGCTGCCCCACCACGCGGCGCTCCAGCCGCGCTTCGAGCGAGGTCAGTAGCGAGATATCGTCCCGCATCATCCGGCCGACGGGGATGCCTGTCCAGGCAGCGACCACATCGGCAATCACTCGGGCATCGACCTCGACCGGCACCAGCGGCACTTCGCCCTGCATCTCGACCAATTCGGTGCGCAGTTCCATCAGGGCGTCGCTGTCGATGCTGCCGGCTTTCAGCATGTCGCGCAGCTTGGTTGCGACTGCGCTTTCTTCCTCCCAGCGCTGCTGCAGATCGGCTTCTTGGGCCTGTAATAGGGTCTGTTCCTCTTCGCCCTGCATCAGCCGGCGGTGGTGGTTGATGCCCTCTGCTGCCTCGCGGTGCAACAGCGCCAGTTCGTCGGCTAGAATGGCCAGATGCTGCCGCACGGCTTCCAGCGGTGCCGGCGTGGCATCCCGCGCCACCGCCACCCGGGCGCAGGCGGTATCCAGGACCGAGAGCGCCTTGTCGGGCTGCTGGCGGCCGGTGATATAGCGCGAAGTCAGCTTGACCGCCGCCTCGATCGCCGAAGCCGTGACCCGCACGCCGTGATGCTGCTCCATCTTGCCTGCGACACCCCGCAGCATGGCGATGGCGGCGGCATCATCGGGTTCGGCTACCTTCACCACCTGGAAGCGCCGGGCGAGCGCAGGATCCTTTTCGACGTAGCGCTTATATTCGGCCCAGGTCGTCGCGGCGATGGTCCGCAGTTCGCCGCGCGCCAGTGCCGGCTTCAGCAGATTGGCGGCATCGGCTTGCCCCGCAGCGCCGCCGGCCCCGATCAGGGTATGGGCCTCGTCGACAAACAGGATCACCGGCACCGGGCTCGCCGCCACCTCCGCGATCACATTCTTGAGGCGCTGCTCGAACTCGCCCTTGAGGCCCGCGCCGGCTTGCAACAGCCCGAGATCGAGGCTGCGCAGGACGACCTTCTTCAAAGGCTCCGGCACGGTGCCGGCGGCAATCCTTTGGGCAAACCCTTCGGCAACGGCTGTCTTGCCGACCCCCGGCTCGCCGGTCAGAATCGGGTTGTTCTGGCGACGGCGCATCAGGATATCGATCACCTGGCGGATCTCGGCATCCCGCCCGACAATCGGATCCATCTTGCCCGAGCGCGCCAGAGCCGTCAGATCCTGGGTATATTGATCGAGCGCCCCGCCGGGCTTGGCGACAGGTTCGCCGGCTTCATCGACAGAGGCCGGGCCGCTGGCGTCTTCGCCCGAGGATTTCAGGAATTCGCCCAGATTGTCGGCCAAATGATCGCGCGGGATCTTCAGCAGCAGCGGGCAGGCATCGATCAACACCGAGCGCGTGCTGTCCCGCGATAGAACGGCCGACAACAAGGTTCCCGACCGGATGCTCGCCTGCCCCAATTGCACGGAGGCAATTACCCAGGCTTCTTCCAGCAGATCGAGCAGGCGGGGGCTCAAGGCCGGGGTGCGGCCATTGCCGCGCTTCATTGGCTCCAGCGCCTTGCGCAGATCGGCTTCGATCGCCCCGACATCCAGCTCGTAATATTTCAGGATCGGCAGCACATCTTTGCAGGGCGGCTGCAGCAATTGCAGCAGCAGATGTTCCAGCTCGACCGTGAAATGGGTCGCGGCCAAGGTGGCAGAGGCCGCTTTTTCCAAGGCGCCGCGCGGTGCAGGGCCCAGCTTGCCAATCAATTGGCGCATGTCGCGGCTCATCCCGTAACCCCTTTATAGGCTGGGACGCACGCGAATATCGCCCGTCGCCCCGGTTTCGTCGGCTGCCCGCAGGATCGATGTCCAGCCCAGGCGTGCGCCCTCCCGCGACGATAGTCGCATCGCCGGGATTTCGGCTTTCTTAACTTTGAGATGCAGCCTGAAATCCATGCTGTCGCCAATGAAAAACCGGGTCAGCGCGACCAGGGGAATATGGCGGCTGCCCTTTGGCAGGAAACTGGCCAAATCGGCCCATCCCATAACGCCGACTTGCAGGGTGAAACAGCTTTCGACATCCCATACGCGCGATCCGACCATGGCGCCTTGGCCCAGTTTGTTATGCGCGCCGGACCGCCCCAGACGGGTCCGTTCGGCGGGATCGACCGTTAGCCAGCGCCCGGTCAAAGGCTGCACCTTCACCGGCACGGCCAGCGCATGGCTGAGAAGGCGTTCCAGCGCACCGACGGACCGGGTGCGACCGGCCAGCAAGCCGGCATAATTCAGCAAAATCCGGTCCGGCAGCTTGCCCATCCGGTCTTGCAGTCGGGCGGTGCCAAGCCCCATGAAGGCATAGAGATAACGGGCCGCGGGACTTTTGTCCGGGCGGCGATAGCCAAAGCCCAGGCGCGCCTTGTCCCGCACACGATAGAGCAGCGAGAGCAGGCGATGGTTGAAGATATCGAGGAAGTCCCGCATGGCCGTATCGCGGCGCGACACCCGCAGGCCCATCACCTCGGTCACCCAATCCGGCAGCGGACCGCCCTGCCCGCCCAAACCCAGGACACGGGTTTCAACCCGGGCCCGGCCCTTTGCCAGACCGGTAATCCGGGTGACGTCGCTGGGGGCGAATCTCAGGCTCGGTGGGCTGGCAAGGCTCAGGCCTTCGCGATGGGGATCCGACCCTTCGCCCAGCGGCACAGCCCCCTCGCGCGCCGCCAGCATTTCCAGCAAGGCGACCGCCTGAAAGAATTCATATTCGTAACCGCGCTCTTCCAGCCGCGCGGTCAGACCAAGGGCTTGTCCCCGATCCGCGTCGGCCATTTGAACCAGACTCCGCTGCGTTGCTGTGAGGTGAGCGTCAGTTGCGTGAAGGCATTGACCCCGGCATAGAGCCCAAGGAACCGTTCGATGACGGAGGCGAGCAGGAAGGCGCTGCCGCCGACGAACCGGCGTTCATCGACATCGAGCGTCACCCCGAGGCCGCGGGCAACCGCCGCCCGGCCCCGATTGATCACCCGCCGCGTCACCCGTTCGACGTTGAGATCGCGCGTCCCCTGGATCTGCTGTTCGGCTGCGGCATCGAGCGGTGGGGCATGCAGGCGCAGGATTTCCTGCAAGGCCTTCAATCCCAAGGCATCATCGCTGAGCGAGAGATAGTTCAGCGAGAGATGCGAGACGAGCCGCCAGGCGGTTTCGCCCCCCAACGCCGGCTGACGTGGCGGTGTCGGCCGGGTTTCAACCGTGATGCGCGTGACCGGCGCCGCCTGTTCGATCTGCAGGACCGCGCCCGTCGGCACCTGTTCTGCCAGCAGGCGGTTGGTGCAGAGGCAATTCACCATGATCGTCCGCTCGGCCGGTTCTTGCGGCTGCAGGTCGAGATCGACGAACGACAGCCAGACATCGCTGCCCGGTGCCTCACGCCGATCCGTCGGGATCCGCCGGGCCGACCAGAAGCTCAAGGTTTCGCCGGTTTCCCAGACATGGTCGATCGAAAAATAGGGTCGATATTCGCTGCGCTTATCGCCGGTCAGATTATTGCCGATGACACTCTGAATCGAATGGATCTCGGTCACCCGATCCAGGCGCCCATCCGGCACGATGCGATATTCACTGCGGCGGCGATCGAGACGCAGGGGTTCGGCCGTCTTATTGAACAGATTGACGATCGGCGTGCAGCCGAGCGCGAAGAGTTCGGGCGAGACATTTAGCCCGCGCGGCGGGGCATAGGTCAAAAGGAAGAGGACTTCCACCTCCTCCGTCGCCGGCATTTCGGCCGGGAAAGCCAGATCCAGGAAGCGGAACTTGTCCGGGAAGACAAAATATTCCTGCAACAGCCGATAGGCCGGATGGGCATGTTCCGGGTATGGCAGGACGGATTCATTATCTTCGAACCCGACCGGCAAAAGCGCTTCCGCGATCGGGCGGATCATCGGCTTGCCACCGGCAGGGCAGAAAGCCACCCGGTCGGCCACGGTCGACAAAAGCTCCAGCGCCGCCAGGGCTCCGACCGGTTCACCGGTCAAGAACAGCCGCAGCTTGCGGCCCGCCAGCGCCTGAAAACCGTCGGCCGGGCCGGTCAGTTTCAGCCGCAGAATGGCGGCCGCACGGTCATGGTCCAAAAATTCATAGCGGTCGGTGCCGCGAATATCGGCCTCCGCGATCGTCACCGGCCAGAAGGTGACCGGATAGGCGGTGCGGAAGCGGCAGCGGTTATCATCCTCGGTCATCGCAAAAAGCGAGGCGCCCCGCTCGATCGTCACCCCGGCCGACGCGCCTGCCTTGGCAGGATCGAGATCGAAGCGCGCGATCGCCATCGCCGGGATTGGCGCTGCCAATTGGGGATAGAGGATTTGGAACAGCGCCTCGGTCAGGCGCGGGAATTCGGCGTCAAGATTGCGCTGCACCCGCCCCGTCAGATAGGCGAAGCTTTCGATCAGCCGTTCGACATGGGGATCGGCACTGCCATCAGGGCCCAACTCAAGGCGCGCCGCGATCTTGGGGTAGGTGCGGGCAAAATCGACCCCGGCCCGGCGCAGGAACCCCAGTTCACGCTGAAAATGCTCCAGCTGTTCGTCGCGTTCAGCTGCCATCGCCCTCTCCGCCAGAACTGGGATCGCCCAGGGCAATCTCGTAGGTCACCGGCTCGACAATATCACCGATCACCAAATGACCGGTGATGAGAGCAATCAATAAACCCGGGCGGTCTTCTGACGTGATCAATTCGACCTGGGTCTCGATCAACCGTGGCTCGAAGGCCAAAATGGCGTGACGGGTGGCGGTCGCGAGCAAGCGGCGCGCCGAAAGATCATGAGGCGAACGCGCCCCAAAATCCGGCAGGCCGTAATCCAGCACGGTCAGATCCGTGGGAGGACGCGCGGCCGCGTCTTCCAGCCTTTCGGCCCGCCGGCAATCGAAGAGGCGCGCCAGTTCGGTCGCGACCGACTGCTTGACCTCGTCAACCGACAGTCGGCGCCAGACCACCGCTTCGCGACGATTACCCGGCTCCAAATCGACCAAACGGTCGAATAGGGGCACCGACCCACCATCCACCACATTCGGCACCGATGCGCGGCCTATCGCCAAACGGAAGTCTCCTTAACAGAATCAGGGCGGCGCGAGCATTTGCCCACCGCCGCCCCTATTCAACAGCCGTCGATTAGCTGGTCGAGGCCGAACCAAGCATAACGTCGTAGGTGGCATTGACCTGACCGCTATCGAGTTCGCCGGTTTCCGCCTGGACGGTATAGTCGAACGAGATATCGGTGAAGGTCAGGCTGAGCGATTCCGACATATAGCCGCCGTTGGAGCCGGAGACATTGTAGGATTCGATCAGCGGGTTGGTCAGCGTCACGGTCAAGAAGAGCTGCTGCCCTTCGTCCGCATCGCCGGCCGCTTTGAGGAAGCTAATGACGGCCGAGGCAATCGCCTTACCCGTAAAGAGCGCGTTCAGAATATGAACCGACGAATTATCCACCTGACGGGTCAGGCTGACGCTCGACACATTGACGGTACCGACGGTACGCGCCTTGTTGCGGCTCATGTCAGAAGGCTGAGTAGCGCCGAAGCTGAAGCTGTCGCAGATAATCTGCGCTTCATAACCGGTGATTTGCGACTCGCCGTCAAAGCCATCGCCGAGGTCGAGCAGAATGTCAGGCATGGGAACCTCCCAGAGAAACTGAATTGAACCCCTGGGCGGCGATCCTTGCGATCACCACCCAGGGTTTTTGGCTTTAGGCGGTCGGCGGCGGCAGTTCGGCGACCAGACGGATCGAGGCCGTCAGTTCTTCGAGCTGGAAGTGCGGACGCAGGAACACCGTGGCGCGGAAGGCGCCCGGGCGGCCCGGCACTTCGGTTACATCGACACGGCCTTCGCGCAGCGGATACTTCGCTTTTTGCGACTGCGATGCCTCGTCCATCAGCAGAACGTATCCGGAGAGCCACTTGTTCAGGAACTGCTCGACCGTAACCTTCGAGGTGAAGGAGCCGATTTTGTCGCGCATCATCACTTTGATGTAATGAGCAAAGCGCGACGCAGCCAGGATGTAGGTCAAGACCGACGAGAGATGCGCGTTCGCATTGGCCTCGTTGGTGTTGTAGAGCTTGGGCTTATTGGCCGTCTGGGCACCGAAGAACGCGGCGAAATCCGTGTTTTTGCAATGCACGAGGCTGATGAAGCCCAGGTCCGACAGTTCCTTTTCGCGCCGATCCGTGATCGCGATCTCGGTCGGGCACTTCAGGGCGATCTCGCCTTCGTCCGTGCGGAAGGTGTGGGTCGGCAGGCCTTCGACCTTACCGCCGCCTTCAGCACCGCGAATGGCGGCGCACCAGCCGTGCTGCGAGAAGGCAGCGCAGATGCGTTCAGCCAGCGCCCAGGCAGCATTGCCCCAGAGGTACTTGCTGTGATCGGTACCGTCGACGTCTTCGATGAAGTTGACACCTTCGACCGGCTTGGTGTCCGGGCCGTAGGGCAGACGCAGCAGCGTGTGCGGCAGGGTCAGCGCGACATAGCGGCTGTCTTCCGAAGCGCGGAAGGAGCGCCATTTGACCATTTCGGTCGATTCGAAAATTTTGGCCAGATCGCGCGGCACGCCGAGGTCCGAGAACGCCAGCATGTCGAACATCTTGGGCGCAGCGGCCGCGATGAAGGGCGCATGGGCGGCGGCAGCGACGTTCGAAATCTTTTCGAGCAGCGCGATATCCTGCGGATGCCGGCCGAATTCATAATCGCCCAGCAGCAGGCCGTAAGGCGTACCGCCGAAGGTGCCGTATTCTTCTTCGTAGATCTGCTTGAAGAGACTCGACTGGTCGAATTCGACCGCCTTTTCGAGATCCTTCAATACGTCGCCCTTGGTCGCATTGATAACGCGAATCTTGAGCTTAGTGCCCGTTTCAGCCTTGGAGACGAGGTAATGCAGACCGCGCCAAGTCGCTTCCAGCTTCTGGAAGGATGGGGTGTGCAGAACTTCGTTCAGCTGGGCGGTGATCAGTTCGTCGATCTGGGCGATGCGCAGATTGATCGCCTCGACCACATCCTTGGTCATCTTGTCGGACTGGCCGACGACCTGGTCGACGAATTCCGCGATCAAATCGCGGGCATGGTCCTTTTGCGAATCATCGATGGCCATCTTGCCATCGGCGACGATCCGGTCGAGCAACGAGAGGTTGCTGGACGTTTCGATGTCTGTACCGGTGCTGGTCTCGCTCATGATCTAGCCTCCCCTTACTCGGCGTCCGCCGGTGCGTCGCCACGGCTTAGCTGGGCGCGCAGCTCTTCCTGCTTTTCGGTATTGCCGATCACATCGGCCAGCAGGGCGTCGAGCTCGTCGTTACCATCGAGCTTGGTCAGCAGGTCCGAGAGGCGCTGACGCGCCTCGTACAGCTTGGCAAGCGGCTTGATCTGCTTCAGGACGGCGACCGGTTCGAAATCGTCGATTTCCTTGAAGGTCAGCAGCGCGTTGAGCTTGCTGCCGTCATTCTGAAGCGCGTTATTGACCTGGAAGGCCAATCGCGGCGCAGAACCAGCCAGAACGTCATTGAAGTTGTCGCGATCGATCTCGACGAACTTCCGTTCCTTCATCTTCGGCAATGCCTGTTCCGGCTGCCCCGACAGATCAGCCATGACGCCAACCAGGAACGGCAGTTCCTTCAACTCGATCGCATCGCCGATTTCGACGTCGTAAGTAATCTGGACGCGGGGCGGCCGAACGCGCCCCAGCTTCTTTTGAGTGCTCTCGCTCATACTTCGCCACCCCGATGAATTAGACTACGGCAGGCCCCTGACCCCAGCCGACCAGTCCTCGCATTACTTCATTTGTTATTACAAAGTAATACAAAGGATTCAGGGCCGAAATTTTCTAAGGCCCCGATGATCCAACCGGTAACTAACAAATACATCACCCCTGTCCGGAGTTAAAGTTGTTTCTCCATTGTCATGACTTTCTCTGTGCCACGGCAAAGGCAACCTGATACTGAACAGTTGCGCGATTATGTAAGCGTACCTGCCATTTCTGATCTGGCAAAGAACGCACGACGAGTTCTGGCGCCCAAGACAGCAACCCAGATAAATCAGACCCTTGGCCCAACACAACCCGATCGCCCGCCCAAGCCTCGGCAGGCGTCGCATTTGGGGACCAATCGAAGGGGGTAGCTGCAATCAGCCAGCCGCCCGGTTTCAAGAGCCGCGCCATTTCCAGCACCAGCCGGGCGGGGTCCGCCACGCAATCCAGCACATTGATGGCCGCGATCAGATCAAAACTGGCCGACGCGAAGGGGATCTGCAGGGCATCGCCCAATACGAAACGCACCGCTGACCGATGCTGATGGGGCAGAGTGACTTCCCGCCGCTCATAGGCTGTTCCGCCGCGGCGCCGCCCATAGCGCGCGATACCGCTGGCGGCTGTACGTGCCGCCATCCGAATCAGCGGCGCCGACATATCCATGCCAACCACGGGGAAAAATCCGCTTTCCGCCAGAGCCAGGCTATTACCACCCGTGGCGCAACCGATGTCGAGGGCCGCCCCTTGAAGGGGACCAATCGCCTTTAACCCAGCCCGCAACAGCCTTTCCGCCCCACCCGGCTCCGGCTCGTCACGATCGAGGGGATCATGGGCGCCATAATGGTCTCGGGCATAGGAGGAGAGATGCTGGCGGGCGACATCGAAATAAGACCCGGCGGCCAGCAAACCGCCCAGGGCATCTTCCTGCCCCGCACTCAAATCGTCACGCATCAACCAATAGGCCGCCGCCTCATTCAGGTAGCGCGGCAGATCGGCCAGCAGCAGCGGAACGCCGTCCAGGACCGGAAAGTGACGACCGCAGCCCGTGCAGGAGAAGCTTTCAGCGGCCTCATTCACATCCGGGCTGGCACAGACCGGGCATTGCCAGGACAGCGTCACCCTAACCGCCAATCAAAACGGTCGGGCAGCCGGGCGGCAGGATCTTGCCGGTTGGGGCCGGGATCGGGGCGACACAAGCCACGTGCGAAGTCATATCGCCGACGCGGGCGGCCGGCATGCTGCCGATCAGGACGGTGGCGGATCCCAGTGCCACCATCCCCGGCCCACCGGGCACGCAGCCGGCAAGCACACAAGGGACCGTCTGGCTGGTTAGGGTTGCAGCAGGCATACCGCCGATCATGACGGTCGGCTGTCCCGTGATAATCGCCAGCGGCATTGCTGGGTGCGGGGCCGGTGTCGGCACCAGGGCGGGCGGATGGATCGGGGCATGACAATGGGGATTGTCCTGCAAAACCTGATCACCGATCCGGGCCGCCGGCTTGCTCATGGATCAGCGGCCCTTACGCGGCGGCGGCGCAGCCTTATCAAGGCCGAGCAGCCGGAAGGTATCGCCACCCTCGGCCATCATTTCGGCCAGCAGTTCGGGCAGGCTCATCTGGCCCCAGGCAACCGCCCGCATGATGAGATGCGGCACAGGGCTATGGGGTTCGGTCTTCTCGAGATAGGCCGCCACTTGGGTTAGGATGCGGTAGGCATGATCGCGGTCGCGGATCCCTTGCGACCCCGCCGGAACAGCAGCGGCAGCGGGGGAAACTTCCCCACCTTCTTCGCCGATATCCTCGCTCAGCGCCTCGTCGGTGCCTTCACTCATGAAATCATCCTCCGTCATCAGAAGCGCAACGATGGCACCGCCGGCGTCCTGAAGCGTCTCTTCCGGCAGTACGCCGCGATCATTCAGAACCGCGCGAATAAAACCATTCATGCTGCCCAGCATCTGGCTGATACCGGTCAGGCTCGGCGCCGCGATCCCGATCTGCGCGCTCAAGACGCTCCGCAGATTCTCAAGTCGGCCGGCCACCATATCCAGGGCTTCGGCCAATCGGATGAAGAAAGCCGTATCCGTCGACTCGATGGCGGCAAAGGCTTCTTCCAGCTGGGTGTCGGCGGCTTCGCTTTCACCCTTCGCCTTGCGCCCCGTGACCTGATTGGCAGAGGCAGCCCTGCGCTGGGACGAAACATATTGGTGCCAGGACAGCAGCGGATCGCCGTCCGTGATCGCGATCATCGCAATGCGGGCCGGCAGCTTGTCGTCCAGCCATTCGAAAGGCGCAAGACGCGCTTCCGTATCGCCATCCTCACCTAGTTCCGGCCAAACGTTCGGCCAGAAAGTCTCGGACAGGGCCGCCATGGCATCAAGACCGGCGGCCAATCCCAGTAGTCCCTGGCGCGCCGTCAGCCCCTCGACCAGCCAGGCTGCAATCTGCAAATCCTTGGATTTCGACGCCAGGACATCGGCCGCCAGATCGATCAGGCCGCCCCAGTCGGCAACCTTCATCTTGGTCTGCCAGATGCCGCGCGGCGCGCTCTGATCGTCTTCGCGCCGCAGATCCTGCAACTGATCATAGATCGGATCGTAGCGCAGGTGTGGGCCGGCCGGCAGGTCACCGGGGATCGGGATCAAAAGATCGGCAAGATCACGCATGGTCAACGCACCGGGGCCAGTTCACCAGTGAACTCTCCAGTCGTAGCAACCGGCGCCAGCACCGGCGGCGCGATCGCGCTGGGCGGTGGCGGTGCCTTGACCGGGAAGACGGGTGCGCCCAAACGGTCGGTCGTCGCCCGGCCATCGGGGGTCGGCGCCCCGCGTACGGCCAGATCGATGAAGACCTTGGCCACCTGTTCGGTCAGCGCCTGGGCACCGGCGGCCGGTGCGGTCGCAATCTCGACGGCCAGCATGTGGGGCGGCTTGCCCGGTCCCTGCTTCCAATCGGTCGGGCGCGGCTCATGGGCCTGCAACAGAGCGATCAGAGCCCAGGGGCCATCCTGCGTAATGGTCACCACCCGGTCGCGCACCGACACGGCACCGCTGGCAACGGCGGCCGTCGGCTGACGCGGCGCATTGCGCGCCCAGCGGAAGCTCATCGTGATCGGATCGCCATTGCGCCAGACCACGGACTTCTTGTTGGCGGCATTATCGGCCAGCTGATCATTGACCGAGAATTGCCATTCGATGATGTCGAAGCCGCCAACCTCGCGCTCCGGCAGGGCGCGGAATTTCGGCTCCAGCCCATAGCCGAGGTCCTGGATGTCATCCAGGCCGACCATTGGCTTCAGGAAGACACGCGCCTGCTTCAAGGCTTGCAGGAAGGCCACTTGGTTGCGCACCGTACCGCCGCCCAGTTGCGCCCGCTCATTGAGGGTCGCGAGCAAAGCCTCATTCACCGGATCGAAGACTTTATAGAAGGCCGCGATATCCTCGTTGGTCGCGTAGGGACCGGTCAGGGCCTGGGCCGGCACCGCAAAGGGATAACGGCCAGCGACATGGTCGGTGAAGGATTGTTCGATCAGCCGGTAAGCCGCACTCACCCGCTCGTCGGCCGCAGCCAGGCACAGCTGCGACAGAGTCAGCTTCAGCTCCAGCAGCTGATCGGCAAACCAATCGCCAGCCGAACCGGCGCCCCGTGGACCCAGGGCAGAACAGCTCTTGGTCGAGGCTTCGGGCAATTCGGCGGTGATATAGCGCTCTAGGCTGGGGATCGAGGCATTCGGGCGCATCTGCCCGGCCTTCTCCAATTCCTGGATGATCCGCGCCCACTTGCCGGCCGAACCGCCGCCACTGCCGCCGCGTACTTCAGGACGGGCGAGGAAAGCCAGCAAGGGGTCGGCCAGTTCCATCGCAACCGCGCCGACGCGGGTCTTGGTCTGATCCAGCATCGCGGCAATGCTGCCGATATCGCCGACGCCATAGATGGCGGCGACATTGACCTTATCGCCGGTCCAAGCAGCGAGCGATGGATTGGTCGGCAGATACGGGCGATCGCCAAGGTAATAGGCATCGAGGCGTTCGAGCAGCGCCAGCGTCTGCGCCGTCGCGACATCCATGATGCGGGCCGCGACCGGCTGAGCCCCATTCTGACGCAGCGTCTGGGCCAACCGCAGGATCACCGGCTGAGCGGCGAGAGCAGATTGAACCTGTGCCCGCATATCGGCTTCGGACCGGCCCCGAACGGCATCGGCCACCGGCACCTGAGCCTTGGCAACCGCATCCAGCACCGCCGCCGCCAACCGCTGTTGGGCAACGGACCGCACACCATTCTGAACCCCGCGCGGCATCAGCGCGAGATCGCGGCCGAGGAACAGCGCGTAATCTTCTGCCAACGCGACGGCGCGCTCCAACCCACGGGCATCCCATTGCACGACACCGCCGCGCATCAGGGCCGCGCCGTCACTGAGGCCCGTCGAGCCCGCCATGAAGGGCCGCTTTTCCAGATCGGTCAACGAGACGCGGAATTGTTCGGCCGCCGGTGCCAGTTCGACACGGTTACGCTCGGCAATAGCCTGCGCCAATGGGCCAATGGCCGAGGTGACGGAGCGCACATCGACGGACGAGCGCCCGAGAATTTCCTGACCTCGCTGCACGACCCGCGCCCGGGCAGGCGCCCCGAACAGCGGCGAGTCACTCAAAACGCGCAGCAGCGAGCGCAGGGCCGAACCGCCGAACTCCTCTTCGCCGCCAACCGTGCTCGGGCCGGCAAGCCAGGTGGCATCCTGCATCGAGAGCATTTCGGAGGCCTGCCCCAGGCCGAGCTGGATCGACGACAGGGCCGTCGGCGCCGGCTGGGTCGCCCCGGCACGGGCGAGATTGTCGATTTCGGTCGCGACCAGCCGCATGCGGGCGATAACATCGCCGTTCTGGGCCAGACGCTGGAAATAACTGTCGGCGATGGCTTCCAGGCGATCATGCAGCGGGACCCGGATCGCCAGCAGATCGACCGGCCGTGTGCCGGCATCGATATTCGCACCGCGCAGGGCCTTGGTGGTCGGTACGGTCGCAAAGCCAAGCTCGCTGGCCAGATCGACATAGAAGACCGGCAATTCGATTCCGTGGGTATAGCGGACCAGTTCGGTCAGGCCGGTGACATCGCCGGTCTGGATCAGGCGCGCCTGCACTCCAGCGAACCGTTCCAGCAGCAAGGCCTCGCCCACGAAGGCACGCAAGCGACCAAATTCACCCGATCCTGCCGGGGCCTGCACGTCACCCGCCGCAATCGCCGCGCCGCGCCGTTCCAACCGAGCCCGCACATCGGCCATCAGCAAACGATAATGCCCGATGCTGAGCGAGGTCTTGATCTTGTCGGACAGCGGATCGAAGGCCGCGACCGGCCACATCGGGGTCGACCAGGGCTCATCCACGCGCGACAAGGCCCGAATGGCGGCAGCCGCCCCGGAATCGGCACTGCCGAGCGGGGTCGAACCGGGCTGATCCAGCCAACGCGCCGCCGCGACCGGATCGGCCAGCAGACGCAGGGCCGGCAGATAAGTCGCGGTCTGATTGACGAGCGAGCTGGTGCCGAGCCACAGCAGCAAAGCCGCCACGACAGCGGTCGCCCCGGCGCCGAACTGCCACAGGATCTGCCGGCGATCGAAAGTCGCGGTCCAACGGGCGGTCGGCTTGGTCAGATCGCGTTCGGCAAAAATCTTCTGTTCGAAGAGGTCGCGGGCAAAGGCCAGCGGACGAGCCGCCACATTGAGGGCATTCTCGTCCCGCCCATCGGGCTCGCGCGCGCCGACAAAATAGATCCCGCGAAAATAGAGCATTTCCTGATAGGCGGTGCGGCGGAAGATGATCTGCAGCAGGTTCGCCAGCGGACTGACGAGATCGCCCAGCGCGCCCGGCACCTGCAGATAACCGCCGCCACTAGCGGGCTTTGCGCCACCGGCGGCAAGTTCGAGCCCGCTGGCGACCAACGCGTCCTGAATGGCCGTAATCCCCTCTTCCACCATCGTTGGGCGGAAGGCGGCATCCAGCGCATAAGGATTGGACCAGCCGAGGATATCCTGCTGACGGGCGGCGGGCAGCTTTTCAACCAGATCCAGGAAGCCCGGCAGACGGTCGCATTGGGTGATCGTCACCCAGACCGGCAGGCACAGGCCCATGGTCTTCTGCGCCTGCCACAGGCGGCCATAGATCTGCGCCGCCTTCTCCGCCAGCACATGGGGCATGGCGGCCAACTGGCCGGTCAGATCGGTCACCGGAATGGACAGGATAATGCCGTCGATCGGTTGGGCTGGGCGCTTGGAGGTCAATTCCTCCAGCAGAGCCAGCCAGGCGGCATCGGGGATCTTGTCGCCGCTGGACCGCGCAAACGCCTCGGCCCCAACATCGATCACCACGGCCTGGTCATGGTACCACCAGGTGCAGCCGACCGGCTGGCCGGTCAAAGGATCGGGCGTTTCGGCGGGCGGGCGATGGGTATCGAGACCGGCGCAGAGAGTCGAAACCCCGGTGCCATCCGTGCCGACCGCCAGATACCAAGGCACGAGATAAGGATTGCGCGCGCCGGCCACCTGATCGCGATAGAGCTTCCAGCCATTGCGGAAAGCCTGCCGCATCAAGGCGGGAGAGACGATCGGCACACCGCCCCGGGCAACCGCCTCGGGTTCGGCCGCGACGACTGGCGGCGGCGGGGCTGCCAATTCGGCTTCGGCGGCAGCGGCTTCCTGCGCCTGTTGTTCCTTGCGGGCCCGCAGGAAGCGGATCAGCAGATAGAGGCCGAGCGCCAGGGCGAGCACGGCAAATAGGATGAAGAGCGGAAGCTCGATACCTTCGACGAGTTGCGCAAGTGCGGCCATCGTTACCTCGCCGCCCTGAACACGGCATCTGCGGCAGTCGCCACATCACCCGTCACAAAAAACCAGATCGCTGTCGATGCCAGGCAGAAGGCCGCGACGATACCGATGATGACGGTCGGCCAGCTCACCGCCGGCCAGCGCCGCCGGACACCCTGCCCCGCAATGGTATTGGCATAGCCCGCGCCCACCAGCTTCGGCCCGCCGGGCCCAAGATCCGGGCGGCGCCCGCGAATAGCCTGGAACAGATCGAGCGAGGCGGCTTCCAGCGAGGCGGCCCCATTGCTGCCCCGGTGTTTGCCCTTGAACCCCAACGCCAGCGCCAGCAGATAAACCGGCGCCAATTCCTGTTCGCGCCGCCCGCGGCCCTGCGCGATGCTCACGATATTTTCGAAGATCTTCTCGCCGGCCACCCGGGTCCCGAACAGCCGGTATTCCAGAATATCCTCGCGCCAATCGTCGCGGCCCACCCATTCGATCTCATGTAGGAAGAGATCATCGGCGAGGCCCGCCATGACATATTGCGCTTCGCGATAGACCAGCAGTTCGGCATCAGTCAGGCGACGGCGGGCAAGCTCGGCCTGAACCCGCAGGAATTCTTGAAGGTCATCGAGAATGCGGCTCGGCCGCGGCCGCAGGGGGCTGTCTTCGGGCAGGCCACTCGCGGCGGCAATCTCGGCGCGATGCTGCTCGATCTCGGCCTGGAAAGCCAAGAACTCGCGGGCTAAGCCCTCGTATCGCAATGCCTTGATGTCGTGCGCCGCCAGCATCCTCTATTCCCGTCAGGTCGCAACATAGAGAACGATGTCGGTCGGACGCATCCGACCGGGGCGGGTATCCGCATTCCAGATTTCCAGCACTTCGCCGGGTGTGATGCTGTCCGCATCGACAGTGATCGCAAACAGCACCGTGCCGCGCGGCGGCACAAAATCGAGATCGGCGGTGCGGTCGAGCGGCTTGCGGGCGGCACCAGAGACGCGCAGATCCCAGAGGCTCGCGCTCTTGTCGCGGGTCGCGATCAGGCTCGCCTCGATCCAGGCGGCGATTTCGGCTTCCGACATACCGACTGGCCCACGCACGCCGATCAACAGGCGGCCGGCGCCAAGCCAGGCCGGCTCCATCGCCAGCGTGAACTTCTGGCCTTCGGCCAGGAACGGTACCGGACGGGCGCTTTCGCGCACCCGGTCCAGCGTACGGGTGATGACGTCGCGGATTTCGGCGAAGACCGGCATCGGATCGTCATGATCGTAGCGCGAGAAAAGCGGCGGCACGCTGGCAGCGGCAAAAGCCGATAGCAGGCCGGCGAATCGCGCAAGCTCGAGATAGAGAGAAAAGGGATGAGCCCGGCCAACGCTGACCATGGCTTCCAAGGCCGGCAACCCTGCGGCCAACCCCTGAATTTCCGCGCGTGTCTCAAGCGCGATCGGCTGACCGCCGGCTTCTGCTGCCGCAACACGGCCGGCCAGGAACAAGGCCTTTTCGCGAGCCCGACGGGCGACATCGGCCACCAGAATCCCCAGCGACGAAGTCTCGCGCACCATCAGGCTCGGCGGTGCATAGGTCGGCACCAGCGAGAAGCTTTCGTCCTCATAAGAGATCCGGGCAATCGGCAGCGCCGTATATTTTGCCGGCGGCCGCTGACCGGCGGTCGTCGTCACCAAGAGCGAGCAGCTGGGTCGCAGGCGCCGCACCGCGACTTCTTCGCCGCCGCCGGCCTCGTCGATCAACGGCGAACCGTCGTAGGCCTTGAACCGCTGAAGCTCCCCCCGTCCCTCTTCAAAGCCACGTCCGATCGGAACCGCCAGATAAAGCGTCAACGGCGCGCGGCCCGCTGCCTCGATATAGGGCGTCAGATCCAGCAGCAACGGCGGATCATCATGATCGGCCGGATGTTTGACGATCAACCCATCGGGCAGAATCGCTTCCAGCTCCAGCACCCGAACGGTGCCGGCCACCAGCGCCACCTTATCGAGGCTGATGTCGATGACACCCCAATGGAAAGGCGAAGACATGGCGGTGTGATAGAGCGTCACCTGCTCTTGCCGCAGGGTGAGCTGCTGGAAATGCTGGGGGGCCAGCATCATGCCTTCTTCCCACAGCAGGGCGGGAACGGGTTCGCGGGCGACGGTCATGGCTGAACCGAGAACTCCTTGACGTCGAGCGTCACCTTGACGTCGCGTTCGGTCGTGATGCGATAGCGGTGGGCACCGGGCGTCGCATAATTCGCAAAGATGAAGCCGGCGGCCGTCACCTTGGGCTTTACCAATTTTTCGGTCGGTAAGATCTGCCCCGGCACAACTTCGAAGGAGCGCACATCGATATCTTCGGGGAAATCACGCAGGAACTGCTGTCGACGGGCGAACCAATCGGCGGCGGTGATCTTGGCGAATTCCTCGGCCAGGGGTTCGCGCTTGCCGATGAAGACAAAATCGACCGGGATCGGCGAGTTGTTGTTGGCCTTTTCGACGACCGTCATCGACACGGTATCGATGCGGGTTTCCTCGCCAAAGAAATATTCCCAGCTCGATCCGATAGCGCCACAGGCCGTGAGGGCCAACGCCAGAACGATAGGGACCGAGGTGCGCGCAACGACCCTCACTTAGGCGTCTCCTGCTTTTCCGTGACGACAATGCCGGGCAGGCGTTGACGGGTTTCGAGGTCCTGAGCGTAAGCCAACGCCTGGGCCCCATCATTGAAGCGGCCGGAGCGAACATAGGTCCAGGTCCGGCCGGTCGCATCGGCCTCACTGACCAGGGCGACCTGCTGAATGCCGCGCCTCACCAGTTCCTGGGCGAAGGCCGAGGCGGTATCGGTGCTCAGGAAGAAGCCAAGCTCGACCGCATAGATCAGGACCGGCGGTCCAGCCGGTGCCGGCAGAACACGGGTCGGGATCTCCGGCAGTGCCGTCGCGGCTCCGCCGGCAGCAGGCGCTGCGGCTGCGACCGGAGCGGCTGCGGGGGCCGCCGGAACAGGCGCCGGGCCGATGCCGCCTTCGGCACTGGCCGCGAGGAAAGTCCCATTGGCGCCCGGTACGCTGACCGGCGTTGCCATGGCAAGACCGCGCGCTTCGGCCGACCGGCCAGCCGCCAGATCATAGGCCGCCATGGGATCAAGCAGGGAGAGTTCGCCGGGCTGAGCGGCTGCCACGGGATCGTCGGGTGTGCAAACCGGTGCGCTTTGGGTCGGGTCGCCAGCCCGCGCTTCCTGGGTCTTGCCGCCCTTGATCCGACCGAGCTTGGCGCCTTGCGTAACGGTACCGGTGACGGGCGCCGCAGCGGTCAGGGCCGATTTGGGCAGCAGGCCGGTCGACACCATGACGCGCGTCACCATGCCAAAACTGCGCAGGGTCTTAGGCCCCGCCATACGCAGCAGCAGAAAACCGCACAGAACCAAGCTGACGATGAAAAGCGCCAGCACGAACCAGAGGAGGATTTTGTCGCCGAGGCTCTTGCCAGCCGGAACGGGAAGACTAGCAGCCGCCATGGGAATTCCAATCGATCATAGGGAATGAAGCGCCGGCCAAAGCCATGCGTAAAGCACTCCCAAAATGATGATGACCGCTCAGGTGCTGACCACACCCGGCGGCAGGAGAATTCCCCGTCACGTCGCCTCCCTGATGGTCGCTTTGGGTATGCCGGCGCCCTTTTCGACCCTTCGTCGTGATTTCGACGTTACATCAAGATCGCCCGCTAGAAAACACTGAAATCTATGATTCTTTGCCTTGGAGGGGGTTACTCATCCAAGAGATGGCGCAGTAGAACTGACCTAGCCTCGGTTAATTGTCTCAATCTTTCGCTATCGGGAATAAGGCCACTATCGGGGTGAAAAATCCCTGCCAAGAATCGGTAGCGCGACTGCACAACCGCTTCATCTAGACCCCAGGCTCCCGGCAACCCCAAGACGTAGGTTGCATGGGCAATGGTACGGACCCCGCCGACCAGAGGACGAAAGGCCATCCGGGAGAGCGCCGAGCGCAGCCGATCATTCTCCGATTGTAGGTTCGCCGAACTTTTGGGCGGGGGCTCGACCGTATCGAGACTGGCCAGCGCTTCTAGTGCCGCCTCCAGGGCCGCCCGCATTTCTCTTGGATCGCTCGGAGCCACCGGGATCAGCGCCCGCGATAGCGCAAGGCGACGATCGATGCATCATCCGCGCGCTCGACGGTCCCGACCGTCAGGCGCAGCATCGCCCGTTCAGCCACCGCATCCGCCCCCAGATCATCGCCGTCGGACAGGATGGCCGCCACACCTTCGATCCCCAGCGGCTTGCCATCCCGCAGGGTGCGGGCGACACCGGGGCTGTGGAACAGCAGGGCGCTGCGCCCCGGCAACTCCATCACGGCCTGTTCGAGCTTGGCCCCGGGACGCGTTGCCAGCGGCGCCGAAACGGGCCAATCGACGGCAGAAGCCTCACCGGGGCGGGTACTGAGCAACGGCAGCGGGAAGCCTGCAACCGCCGCCGCCAGCATGCCCGACTTCAGATCGACCACCGCCAGGCAGGCCTGAACCTCCAGCAGGGTTTCATTATCGGCCAAAAGCTGATCGGACAGGCGGGCAAGGCAAGCAGCCGGACCGGCACTGCTGCCGATGCTGGCCCGCACCAGCGCCCGCGCGGTCACTGCCAAGAAGGCCGCCGGGATCCCCTCCCCCGCCACCGTACCAACAAAGACGGCGACCCGATCGCCGTCGAGCGGGAAGAAATCATAGAAGTCGCCGCCCATCGTGGCGCCCTGGATCAGCTCGCCCCGCACCTCAATCTCCGGGCGTGGCGGGAAGCTGCGGGGCAGCAGGGCTTTTTGCAGGCGGCCGACGACAGCCAACTGCTCTTTTAGACCTTCCATCTGCTGCTGCTTGGCCACCGCATCGCGCAGCTCCATCACCATCATGACTAGGCTGGCGTGCTGCGCACTGACCCGTTCCGTCATGACGCGGAAGGCGACCGCCAGGGCATCGAGACTATCCGCCTGCCCGGCTTCGGCGCGGGCCTGGGCCTCGATCTTGGCCATATCGTCCATCAGTTCAGCCTTGGCGCCCTCGTCCAAAGTTTCGGACAGTTTTTCCATCTGGCGGCGGATGAAGCGCAATTGCCGGCGCCGCTGACGCGACCGCCGCTCGCCCGCCCGGGAGAGTTCGAGTTGACTGTCGCGGAAGACATGCAGGGCACGTGCGGTCTGCCCAATCTCGTCCTCGCGATCTTCGCCGAAGATCTCAACCGAAGTATCGCCATGGGCAAGGCCGCGCAGGGCCTCCAGCGTGCTGTCGAGCGGCCGGAACGCCCGGCGGATACCCCAGAGGACCAGCAGGACAAGCCCGCCCCAGACCAGACCGTCGGCAGCATAGGAGATCAGGCGCCGCAGATCCGACGCCCAGCGCCTCTCGGTACTTTCCACCACCCAGCGCTGGAGGCCGATACGGGTGCCGGCGGCATTGGCGAGCGGCAAGGTCGCCAGGAGATGGACCTGGTCCCCCAGATGCATTTCCTCGGTCCCACGCCCGAGATTCTTGGCCTTCTGCATCAAGGCGACCGGATCGCCAGAACCTGCGCTCATCCGGGCGCGGCCTTCCAAATCGGTCAGCACCACGCTGGCCCCCGATTGGCCCGCGACGTCATTCAAGATCGGCTGCATCGATCGGCCGACTTCCAGCAGCCCAACGACTTTGTCCTGATAAATCAGCGTCACCACGGACACTTGCAAGAAACCGTCGCCAGCAGCCTCGACCCCGCCAACCTCTCGGCCCGACACCAGGGCAGCCGTCGCAGCTTGTCCCTCCAGCAGCGCTTGATCGTTCGGCAGGCGCGGCGCGGCAAAGACCGAGCGGTTCTGATCATCGACCACCTGAACGGCGGAGATACCCTTTTTGCTCAAGGCATCCAGCAATCCGGCAAGGTCAATCCGCAGCTCCGAAAAGCGCCGCTCTGCCAGCATCTGCGCCAAGGCCGGACGCTTGGCCAGTTCCGGATCAATCAAACGGCGGGTCATCAGATCGTGTTTTTCGACCGCCGCCGCGAAGGCGCGCTCATAAGCCGAGAGTTGCAGGCTCGCCGCCTCGTCTTTCAGGGCGCTTTCCCGCAGGTAGGCCGTGCCATGCAGCCCAAGTCCCAGAACCAGCAGCAGTAGGACGACCCCAAGGGCCAGGCGATCGCGCAAACTCATGGTGCACGCTCCTCAATCCCCGCAGCGGGGACCGAGATGAGGGCGACCACGGCGCCCAGTCCGATCAACAGGGTCAAAATTCCGGCGATCAATTCCGGCATCACGCCGCCCACGATCAGCAGCGGGATCGCCAGCAGGCCAATAGCCCGGAACAGTCGCCCGCCGATCAGGACACGCTTTTCGCCCAGGGCTTGCGCTTCCGACGCGGCGACCCGCTGGGCATGGCCTGCGAGCGCCGCCAACGCGAGACCGGCCGCCGCCCCCAGCAACCCCGCCTGTGCCAAAGGGGGCGCCGCATCCAGACTGGCGGCAAAAGCCCCCAACGCCGCGATCCACCGCGCGCCAAGACGGGCGGCGTTGCGATCGGGCTTGGCCAGGAACCGGCCGATCTCCAGCGCCACGCCCAAGCCGGCAGCCCAGGCGGCCAGGGAAAGGGCGCTTTTTGCCCCTTCATGCAGCCCAAGACCGGTCAATGCGCCGGCCGGCAGAGCGGCTGCCAGCATCAGCGCGCAGCTTTCCCGCCGGGCCAGCAGGGCGCGAATCTCGATGGGGCGCAGCCATGTCTGATGTTCCGCCTCGCCACGCTCCACCCGCAAGGACAGGGCGGCCAACGCCGTCAGGAACAGAAGTCCTGGCGCCAGGATCGTTGCAACCCACTCCTCGCCGCCAGCGATCCGCACCAGCAAGCCCGCCATCAGCGCGCCGACGGCGGCCCCGCCGATGGCATCGATATCCCAATTAGCACCACTGACGCCGGTCGGAAGGCCATTGCCCTCGCCCCCTGCAAAGACAATAAGCCCGGCGCCATAGCCAACCAGCACTGCGAACACGATCGCGCCGCCCGGTAGCGACACACCCATCCGATAAGCGACAATGGCCCCGAGCGACAGCAGCGCACCGACAATGATGCTGCGGCGCGCCCCCATGGCCCGATGCAGCGGATCGAGCAGACGCGGCAAGATGATCCCGGCCGCCAGCCCCGCCCAGCCGGCGATGCTGGCGGGCACCAGCAGCACCCCGCCAAAGGCGGCAAGGGCCGACAATAGACGGCGCACCGGCCGCTCCAGGCTCGCCAGCTGCGGCTTCGTATCGGCGCCGGCAATCTTGAAGCGGGCCAGGGCACCGGTGAGGATCTGATCGATGCGGCTCGCTGCCCCCGCATCATAAGCTTCGCTGCGAGCATCCTCGGCCCGTCCTTCCAGCTCCAGCCGGCGGCGGGTCAAATGGCGCGACAACCGCCCGAGCGCGATAGCAGCCCGGCCGATTTCCCCCCGCCCTTCGGCGGTTGGGCGCAAGGAGAAATCGCCCGCAGCGCCAGCCCGCACCATACCTTCAAGCTGGCGGATCGGCTCGATCAGAGCGTGACCCGACCAGCAGCGCAGGATTTCCAGAACCGGCAGTCCCGCCAGCAGCAGAGCAAAGATCAGGGTTATCGACAGGCGGTCGCTATCGCGGGCAACGGCAGCCTCGGCATAGCCCACCCGCACCTCGCCAATCGTACGATCGCCCAGCTTCAGTGGCCGGCTTACCCGACCCTCCTCGGGCTTGGCCCCAGGGGCGAGGCGGGCGAACAGCACGGCCCCGCCCGCATCGACCAGCTGGAGTGCGCGGATCTTGGGCTGTTCGGACATGACGTCCGCCAGATATTTATCGACGCCCTCCAGCTCCTTCAGAGGGATGCCATAGCCCAGCGCCCGTTCGACCTGGCCGGAAATCGCCCGGGCAACTGCCTCGGCCGTTGCGCCATGCACCGGCACCAAGGCCTGGCGGGCAAGGCCCAAGCCAACCGTCGCCACCCCGGCCCACACCAGCAAGATCAGGACGATCGTCAGGAACAGCAGGCGCCGCTGCGCCGCCACGGCATGACGTGTCCTCATGCGCCGTCATCCAGATGTTCGAGCGCGGCAGAACCGGCGGCAAGGCCGGATAGCGCCATCCCGGCATTGCCAAGGTAAGCCTTGGTCGCGGAGTCCGCCGTCTCCGGCGCGATGGGCAGTGGAATGCCGTCGATATCCGCCCGGCGCAGCTCGATGGCGCCCTTACTCAAAAGATTGGCCGAATGCCCCAAGGGATCCAGCAGGATGCGGGTTCCGAAATAGGCCGCCGGCAGCAATAGCACCAGCAGCACGCCGCCCGCGATCGCCACACCTTCCAGCGTATCGGCAGCCCGTACCTCGGATCGCGCATCGCTTTCCATAACGACGATGATACCGACCGCCGCCCCCAGCCCATCGACAATCGGGGTGCCGACGGCATAGCCGCCCTCCACCGCCCGACGCCATGCCTGACGCGGCAGGCTCCCGCCTTGTGCCATCCAGGCACTTGGCGCGGTCTCACCGATCCGCAAGCGATCGGTCGCCCGCAAAATACGTCCTCCCGGGCCGACGACTTCGATGCTGCCCTGCCCGAGCAGAGCGCCACGCTCGCCGTCGATCAGCGCTTGCGCTTCGACCAGCAGGGGCAAGGGTTGTCCAAAATTCAATCGGGCTTCGATGGCCAAGCGTAACTCGCCGGCTGTGACCGAGAGACGATCCAGGGTCGCCTCCCGTTGAGCGCGCCGTAGATCGAGGAACAGGACCGCTGCCGTCACCAGGGTGACGACCAAGAAAGCACCGACCATCCAGCCAAACGCACGCCCGGCCAGCCGCATCAGCCAACGCCCCCGCGCCGCCACAAGGACAGCCGTCCCAGAAGGCCGCTCGACGGCAAGGACGGCCGGCCATCGTTGCCACTACCCGAGAAATCAGGAGCCGCTTCCGCCGCCGCCTGCATCAATAACTCGCGCACCTCGGCAATCTCGCTGCGCAGCACGGTTTCCCGCGCCTCGGCGGCTCGACGTTCATCTTCCAAGGCCTTATAGAGGCGATTTTCACGCTCGCGGTTTTCTTGGGCGACCTGCTTCAGAGTCGCCAGCAGATCGCCGACCCGCTGCTCCATCGATTGATAGCGGGCTAGGAAATCGGCCGGTATCTCGACTGGCGGCGCCTCGATATCCGGGCTCGATCGCACCAGGACGGTGGTACGGGAAAAACGGCGCGGTTCGGCCCGGTCTGTGGCGGCACTTTCGCCCAAGCCCGACAGCCAACGGGACACGAGGTTATATTGGACCTGCAGGACTTCAGCGATGCGTCGGTAGCTATGGCCGCGAGCCCGCAGCTTATGGGCTTCGGCTTCTTTTTCAGCAGGGCCGAGCCAGCGCGTACGGGACGGCCGTGGCAATTCAGACGGCTTCGCCGCCGCCGAACCCGCGTCATGGGAGACCACAGTCTGATCGATCCCCTCGAACGACATGCCCCGGTTTGCCTGCCTTAAATCTTCGCCCTGGTGTCGCGGTTCGATTTTCCAAGGAAACTGCCGCGCTGACGCAACGATACCCGCAAACCCTTGAAAGGTCAGCCGTTAATTCGACACCGGCGCCATCAATAGACCGCCTTCGACAAGATCTATCCCAACAAAACCGCGCTCGAACGCTTTGGAAAGACTATCGGGCAGCATGGGCACCACCTGGGCCTTGGTGCGATCGACTGGCGCATCGCCCGTCAAATCCTTGTGCAGCACGACACGTGGCAATCCGCCAAAAAGATAATCGAATTTTACGGCCCGCATCCCGAACGACATCATATTCCGCAGCGAAATGCGGTTCCGCGGCTCGCAGGTCGACAGGATATCCCGGCATCCCTGCGCCTTCGCGCGTTCAAGACGCCAGCGCAGCAGCAGCTTCTGAAGACCCCGCCCCCGCCATTGCCCCAGAACAGCTACGCCATCCGGCTGACCAACGGTGGCGAGGCGGTCGGCGGGAAGCCCGATCAGGCGGCCGAAGTTTTCCTCGGCGGGCACCCTGGCACCCAGCCCCAATACCCCGAAAGCCACCAGTTCGCCTTCCTGCTCCACCCCGCCGATACAGCCCCAGGCCGAGAGGTGCGCTTCGAAAAACTCATGCGGATCATCGGCCAGAAACGTCGGATCCGGCAGGCTCGCCCGCACACGCCGCTGCAGCGCCCAGATGGCGTCCAGGTCGCGCAGCTCCAACAGGCGGATGGCATCTGCCGATATCGACGGTTGCATGGGTGTTTGCGCGCGGTCGGGGGCCGTCATCTGTGCGATTTTTCCCTCGAGATATTCCTGTAAGACATCAGGCCACCTGAGGACGGTCGCCTAGCGTGCGAATTATAACTATACTGGAGCTATGACAGAGAAGCGACCCTTGCCGGATGAACTCGCTCAAGGCTGGTCCTGGGCGGAAAGCGTCGAATCCCGTGCTCGCTCTTATGCACGGCGGTTTCCAATAGAATTTTCCCACGGCGAGGGCGCAGAACTTATTGCCGCTGACGGGCGGCGCTTTATTGATTTACTGGCAGGTGCCGGCGTGCACGCGCTGGGGCATGCGCATCCGCGTATCCTTGATGCGATAGCAGCCGAAACCAAGCCGATCCTGTCCAGCTTGGACTTGACCACAACCGTTAAGGTGCGATTCCTCGAAGCCTTCCTTGATGCCCTACCCGAGGATTTTGCCGGCGATACCAAGGTGCATTTCTGCGGCCCGACCGGCAGCGACGCGATCGAGGCCGCCTGCAAGCTGGCCCGCCGCGTCACCGGACGGCGCGGCATTTTCGCCTTTCACGGCTCCTATCATGGCATGAGCCAGGGGGCCTTGGCCCTCACCGCCTCACGCGATGCCCGCCGGGCCGGCCTCGATGCCCGCCTCGACGTCACCTTCTGCCCCTATCCCTATCCTTTCCGGGGCAAGGGCGCCTGGCGCGATCCCGAAGCCGCGACCGACCTAGCGCTGGCCCATATCGAAACCCTGCTGGAAGACGACCATAGCGGCACCGACATCCCGGCCGCGATGGTGGTCGAAGCCGTTCAGGGCGAAGGCGGCACCATCATCGCCCCGCCGCGGTTCCTGCGGGGGCTGCGGGCGATCTGCGATCGGTTCGGCATTCTGCTAATCCTCGATGAAATCCAGGCCGGCATGGGACGCACCGGGCGCTGGTGGGCGCTGGAACATGCCGGCATCAAGGCCGACATGATGGCGGTCTCCAAGGCCATCGGCGGCGGCCTGCCGATGGCTTTGCTCGCCTATCGCAAGGATCTCGACGTGTGGGAGCCGGGCGATCATATCGGCACTTTCCGCGGTCAGCATCTGGCCTTCGCCGCCGGTCGCGCCGTACTAGCGGAAATCAAAGAGAGCGATCTCGTCGGCCGGGCGGCTCAATTGGGCAGCCGTCTGACGCAGCGCCTGCAAAGCCTCGTCGATCGTTATGAGATCGCCGGAGAAGCCCGGGGTATCGGCCTGCTGCAAGGGCTTGAGTTGGTCGGACGCCCGGGCCTGACGGCGACGGAGGCAACCAAGACCGTCCAGGCACGGCTTTTTGAAAAGGGCGTGGTGATCGAACGGGGCGGGCGTGACGGGGCGACCCTACGCTTCCTGCCGCCCCTGACCATTCCCGAGGCTGCCCTCGATCAGGCGGTCGATCTGCTGGAACAGGAGCTGGCCCGATTGTGACCGTATCCCCTGCGGCCTCCCAGATAGCAGCCCCCGCCTTTTTTGTCGCCACGACGCCCGATCCGCTTGCCGCCCAAACTGCCGCCGATGCTCTGCTCAGCGATGCCGCTGTTGCCCGGGCGACGAGCACAATCCGCGCCACCATCAGCCCGACCGCGACGCCCTTGATTGCCCTGCCAGCGCTCGCCCGGCATCTCGGCATCCAGTCGCTGCATTTCAAAGATGAAGGCCAGCGGGCTCCGCTCAAATCCTTCAAGATGATCGGCGGCGCCTTTGCGGTTGCCGAAGTCCTGGCCGACCTCGTGCAGGCTGAAACCGGCACGCGCCCGCAGGCAGAGACATTGGTCGCGGGGACCTTCAACCATCTGACCCGCCAGGCCGTCATGACCTGCGCGACCGATGGCAATCACGGACGTGCGGTCGCCTGGGCTGCCCAGCGCTTTGGGGCTAAGGCGGTCATCTATGTAGGAGAAGCGGTCAGCCCCGGCCGGGTTGCCGCCATGGAAGCCTGGGGCGCCGAGGTCCGGCGGGTCAAAGGCGTCTACGAAGATGCCGTCGCCGCAGCCGCCGCCAAAGCGGCAGACGGTTGGCACGTGATCTCCGATACGGCCTATCCTGGCTGCGAAGAAGTTCCGCGCTTGGTTATGCAGGGCTATGCCGTTCTAGCCGATGAAATCATTGACGCCGTGCCGGAAGTCCCCACCCACGTCTTCTTGCAATGCGGGGTCGGCGGTATGGCTGGCGCCGTCACCGCCCGCATTCGTCAGCGCTGGGGCATCGCGCCCCGCATCATCATCGTCGAACCCGAACGCGCCGATTGCGCCTTCCAAAGCGCACGCGCCGGCAGGATGACCCCAGCCAGCGGCGATCTCGATACGCTCTGTGCCGGGCTTGCCTGCGGTGAGCTTTCCAGCACCGCCTGGGAGATCCTGTCGGTCGCGGTAAACGGCTTTGCGATCTTTACCGAAGCAGAGGCGTTGGCGGCCATGCAGCGCCTCAACCGCCCGCTTCCCGGCGACCTTCCTATCGTTGCAGGCGAATGTGCCGGAGCTGGACTCGCGGGATTAGAGAAAATTGCAAATAATTTTAATCTTCGCAGTTCACTAGCACTCGACGAAAGTGCCCGCGCCGTTATCATCGGCACCGAAGGAGACACCGATCCAGCGGTGCACCGACAGCTTTTGGAGTCTACCCCTTGATGCCCGCGCTTGCCGAGACCGGCGCCGCCGCTTCGCAGCCCGCCCCGCCCCCCGCCAAGCCCGGCTCGTTCCGTCTTTGGATCGTCGGCACCATCGTTGCGACCGTCGCCGCGACCATCGTGCTGTTAGCGCTTTTGAACTACGCCAAGTTCGACCGCATCTATCAGCAGCATTACACCTCGCGTTTTATCCTGGTCCTGGATGACATGAAGCAGACTGTGGAGCGCTTCCTCGCTCTCGGTCTGTCGCTTGGTGAAATGGGAGACCTGGGGGGCGGCCTGACCCGGGCTCAAGCCCTCAATACCGAAATTCGCGCCATTGTGCTGACGAACAGCGCGGGCGAAATCCTGACCCGCACCGACCAGGGCGGCGTACTGCTGCCGACCCCCTGGATGCGTCCGGCCAACGAAATGCCGCAGCGTCTGGAGCTGCCCGATAATATGATCGCCCTGACCGCCCCGGTCCGGACAGACTTCGGGGCGCTCGTCGGGCAGGTCGTGCTGGTTCATTCCGATGCGGGCAGGCAGGCGAGTACCCGTCAACTGCTGATCCACCTCGGGACCCAGACCATCGGCATTATCACGGTCGGAGGCGCCATCGCCGCGATCCTCTGGATGTATTACCTCGGCCGACTGCGCTACCGCATTCTCACGACCGCTGCCGCCATCGAGGCTCTAGATGGCACCGCGGATGGCAGCGAGTTCCTGACAGCCATCGGCGAGCCGCTTGACCCGCAATTGCCGCTGGCCCTGGAAACCACCCTGATTGCCCAGGTCGAGCTGAGTGCCGCGACGATGGCGGCCGAGATGGAACTACCTCCCGAAGAAGATCAGACCTCAGAAGAGGCACAGAAATGAGCGAGATCGTCGAAATCCAACAATCGACGACTCTGGGGCGGCGCACGGCCGTCCGACTGCTCGGCTTGACCGCCCTCATCGGCCTGCCGCAGATGTTGCTGCTGGTCTATTTCGCGCTCGGCCAATTCGAACATGCCCTGCTGCCCGAACTCGAGCGCAAGGCGGCGGTGGTTGGCGAAGTCCTGCGCGCCCAGGTCGACGGCGCGATCGACAAGGGCATTGCCTTGCCGGACCTGGTCGAACCCGAGGCCTTCCTGCAGATCTATCTACATCAATATCCCGAGCTGCGTTTCATCGCCCTGACCGATCCCAGCGGCAAGATCATCCATGTCGCCGGTATCAGCCCGCAGGCTGCGGATGAGGCGCTCGACGAACTTCCCCCGCCCCTAACCCGACTTGGCGTCCCGACAGACGCAACGATCGGCGAGGCAGCCCTGACCGTATCGGCCCTGGCCCTTGGTCAGGCAGGCACCCGCGGCTATATCGAGATCGCGGTGGATCGGGCCTATGTGCGCGGCGAGATCCGCGACTTTACCCTGGATATCGTCGTCATCGCCGTGGTGATGCTGATCGTCGCGTTCGAAATATTGCTATTTGTCGTCTCGGTGAAGATCGATCACCCGCTAACCCTGATCGGCCTGATGATCGAGCGGATGGCGAAGGGTGATTTCGGCTGGTTCCTGGCCGGTGCCGGCCGCAACGAGCTGGGATTGATCGCTCGCGCGCTCAACAAGGCCGTCCGGCAGACATCGGACACCGCGATCCGCCTGTGTCAACGCGTCCTGAACGCCGGAGCGGCAGCCTCAAACGATATCCGGCAATCGACCGTGGAACTGGCCGAACGCTGGCAGTTCAAGACCTTCAAGGAAGGCAAGCGCATCCGGGAGGTCAATCTCCTCCTCATTCGCCTGCCGCTGTTCCTCTTCGTCTTTGCCGAAGAATTGTCGCGCTCCTTCTTCCCACTCTATGTCCGCGATCTTCATGCCGCGAGCAGCATTACTTGGCTCGATCCCTCGCTCGCGGTTTCGGTGCCGATTTCGCTCTTCATGCTCTGCACCGCGATCGCCACGCCGCCGGCGGGTTCCTGGAGCGACAAGTTCGGATCCCGGCGGATCTTCCTGATCGGCGCGCTGCTATCGACCCTCGGTCTTATGCTGACCGCCTTTGCCGGCACCTATGTCGAGTTGCTGGTCTGGCGGGGCATCGGCGCCATCGGCTATGGCCTCGTCTTCATCGCCTCGCAAAGCTTCGTGCTGCACAACACCGGGCCTGAGAATCGCGCCAAGGGCATCGCGATCTATGTCGGCGCCATCACCGCAGCGGACATCTGCGGTCCTGCAATCGGCGGTGTGTTGGCGGACCGGTTCGGGGCCAGCATGTCATTCATGATTGGCGCTGGTCTGGTCGTGATTGCCGCCGCGATCATTTGGCGGCAATTGCGTGACGAAGTAGAACGCCCCCAGCGCCCGCCGCTGAAATTCTCCTATTTCGTCGACCTCGCCCGTAATCCCGGTTTTATGGTCCTGTTGCTCTGCATGGCGGTGCCGGCCAAACTGATCCTGACGGGCTTCCTCTTCTATCTCGTCCCGCAATTTAGTGCCGAGCTTGGCAATAACCAGGCCTCGACCGGTCGGATCATCATGCTCTATGGCATTATGAACCTAGTCGGCGCACCGATCGCCGCCTTCCTGGCCGATAAGCTCAAGAAGGAAATTCTACTGGTCGGGCTGGGTGGCATTCTGGCCGGGGCCGGCGCGGCCGCGCTTTGGTTCGATGTCGATACCTGGATGCTGATCCTGGCTGTCATCACCCTGGGGCTGGGGCAATCCATCTCCATCGCCTCACAGCTCTCGCTCGTGCCCCGCGTTGCGCCCAAGGAAATTGCAAAGATCGGCATGACCACCGTCGTCAGTGTCTATCGCATCAGCGAGCGGCTCGGCGGCGTGCTCGGCCCCTTCGTCGTCGGCGCTTTCGTCACGGGGTTCGGCGGGTCGGGAGCGGCAACGGTCGCGACAGGTCTTTTGATCATCGGCCTCGCCAGCTTCTTCGTGATATATTTCTCCTTGCGTCCGCCGCAGCGCTGAAGACCAAAGGCCAAGAGGGTCGCCATGACACAGAGCATTTCCTCCCGTCGCACCTTTTTGACTGGTCTGGGCGCCAGCTTGGCCGCCCCGGCGGTCCTGAAGGCACAAGGCGCCCGCAAACGCGTCTATATGGTGCTGTTCCGCGGCGAGACCGAAGTCGAGCAAGGCTATCGCGCCTATGTTCAGGAACGCGGCCTGCCGTTCGAACTGATCGTGCGCAACATCGATCGCAACCGCGCAAACCTGCCCAAGTTCATCGACGAAATCCGCTCGACGCGTCCCGACCTTGTCTATGGCTGGGGCACCACCGTCGCCCTCGGCCTTGTCGGATCGCAGGATGCCGCCGACCGCAGCGCCTTCATCCCCGCCGATATCCCCTGCGTCTATGCTCTAGTCGCCGACCCGGTCGGAGCCAAGCTTGCCAGCCAAATGGGATCGGGCACCGGCCGCAATGTCACCGGCGTCAGCCATATCGTTCCGCTCGCCAGCCAGATGGCGGCGATCCAGGCCTATCGCCCCTTCAATAAGATCGGGATGATCTTCAATCCGCAGGAAGAAAACTCGGTCCTGAATGTCAAGGCCATGCAGGCTTTGGCCGAAGAGAAGGGCTATACGGTGATCGTCGAGGAAGTCTCGATGGCCGACGGTAAGCCCGACCCCGCCGCCGTTCCCAACTTGGTGGACAAGGTCGCCGATGCCGGCGCCCAATTCTTCTATATCGGCCCTGATACCTTCGTTGGCGATCAGCGCCATGCCATCACAGCGCGGTCGATGGAGCGTCGCCTGCCGACCTTTACCGCGACCGAACTGGAAGTGCGCACCTCCGACTGCTTGTTCGGGCTGGTATCGCGCTACGACAATGTTGGACGATTTGCTGCTTATAAGAGTGAACAGATCCTGATGCAGGGATTAAAAGCTGCAACACTTCCGGTCGAAACTTTGCAGCGCTTCAGCTACATAGTGAATATGTCGGTTGCGCAAAGACTCAAGCTCTATCCGCCGATGTCTGTGCTGCGCTTCGCCGAAGTCATCGGCGTCTGACACTTATTCTGCTGAAGTCCTAATTTTGCCTCGACAGGCCAGTTCCTAGACACGAATATGCCCCTTCGGCGTCGTATCGTGGTTAAAGGAGCTGTTAGTCGTGGATGGTGGAAACGCTGTTAATCTAATCGCGCAACTCTCCGGCTCACAGGCGATCGGTCGCATTGATACCACCGCCGGCCAGGGCACCATTACGCGCGTCGACGGTTCGGTCGTCCCGGCGGATAAGGGCACCCCGGTCTTCCAGGGCGATACGGTCGAAACCGCCAAGGGCGGCAAGGTCGGAATTATCTTTGCCGACAACACTACCTTCGCGCTGGGCGAAAACGGCCAGATGCGCATGGACGAGATGGTCTATAATCCGCAGTCGAAAGCGGGTTCGCTCGGCCTGTCGATGCTCAAAGGCGCCTTCGTAATGGTGACGGGCGAGATCGCCCCCTCCTCCACCGATGCCATGACCATCCGCACCCCGGTCGGCACCATCGGCATCCGCGGCACCAAGATCGCCGGCAACCTCGATATTTCCCAGGGCCTCGTGCTGTCGCTGCTGCCTGACCCCGTCGGGCGGCCTGCCGCCGTGGTGGTCTCCAATGCCGCCGGCACCCAATTCATCACCGAAGCCAATACCGGCCTGCAGATATCATCCTACAACAGCGCCCCCACCGCCCCGCAGCCGATGAACAGCCTGCCCGGCGCCGGCGCGCTCGCCGATGTGCTGGCGCAGGTCCTCGCCTTCGTCGATGGCATGGTCGGCGATCAGATCGTCCAGGCGATCCAGCAGGTTGCCGATGCCCAGGCGGCCGAGCGCGCGGCAGCTGTCCGTGACACCACGGCCCAGGCCAATACCCAGGCTCAGACGGTCGAGACCGGGGTACCGAACAAGATCATCGTGACCGAGTTTGAGACCAAATTGGTCGACCTGCTCGACCCGCAGATCGAACTCACGACCGTCGCGCCGATCTACAACTCGCCGAGTTCGACCCCGATCGCCGTCCGGCCGAACAATAGCCTCCAGAATGAGCCGGGGACGACGGTCCCGGGCTCCACCGGCCCGACAACCCTCACAGGGTCCAATCTTATCGGAACCGATCGCGATGAGTTGCTGATCGGTACGGCCGGTAATGATGTCATCAAGGGCATGGGGGGCAATGACACCATCCTCGGCATCACCGGCTACGATACGATCGACGGCGGCAACGGCAACGATCTGATCCAGGCGACCCAGCCCGCCTATATTATCGATGGCAGCGCAAAGGTCGTCACGTCCCCCACGCTGAACATCGATGGCGGTCTTGGCAACGATACCCTGACGCTGAAGATCCTCCCCGACGAGGGCGGAGAGAGCGGCGAGATCTTCGGGTCGATCGACGCCACGATTATCAGTGTCGAGAAGCTTTTCCTGGACGTCACCGCCCTCAATAACGGGACGCTCGGACTTTATGATAATGCCGAGGCCGCCAAGCTGGGCGAGATCAACCTGATCGGCACGACCTCGCATATCCATGTCGAGATGTCGGGCGACGGCTTCAAGCTCAACGCCTCTGCTCTCAAGGGCAGCAACGATTTCTCGGGCTCGATGGGCAACGACACGATCATTGCCGGCATCGGCAACGACACGATCGACGGCGGCGGCGGTGCCGATAATATCAACGCCGGCGCTGGCAACGACACGATCTATCTGAACGACTCCAGCTATGATTCCACCGTAAATGGTGGCGCCGGCAACGACAGGATAGAGATTACCTGGGACGGCGAAGGCAGCCCGGCCAACGGCATCAATATCGATGGCGGTGCCGGTGTCGATACGCTCGACCTCAACAACGGCAGCGGCTTTGAAGGCTATATCGGCCCGTCCGCCAATATTACCGGCATCGATGTGATCGAGATTAGCGCCGCTTCGAGCGGGGTTGCCGACTTCGCCTTCGATTTCTCCGGCGCCGGCTGGGGTAATGCCGATCAGAATGGCGACGGCGTGCTCGGCGATCTGCGCATCGCGGTGAAGGGCAACCTCGGCTCCCTCGTTGTCGATGCCCATACGGCGAGCAAGGGCAGCATCATCGACGCCCACGACTATAACATCGGAGATATCGATGTCACCGCCGGTTCCGGCAACGACACGCTGATCCTCAGCAGCCTCGGTGCCGGGGCTGGTGTTGTTCAGGGCGGTGCGGGCCACGATTTGATGCTGGTCGGCAATCTTGCCTCGAACGGCATGATCGACGGCGGCAATGGCAACGACACCCTGATCGTCAGCGGTGGCCAGACCTATACCGGGATCAATCTCGGCGCCGGCACCGACGTCGTCCGCGCCATCATGAATGATGCGGCGGTCAGCAGCTTCGGGCTCGGCGCAGGCTCCTCCGGCATCGACCGACTGGAGATCTATGCCAATACCGACAACATCGGCGCGGCGTCCGTCACCATCGACAATGGCGTCATCGCCTCGGGCGCAACCCTGACGATCCAGGGTTACGGGCATGACGGCAACATCGACTTCTATGATGCCGGCAAATTCGCCGGGTATGGCGACGTCAAATCTTCGCACGCCGACCTCGACGTCATCTCGTTCGGCGTGAACATCAATGCCAGCCCCGTCACTGGCGGCAACATCTATATCGCGGGCGGCTTCGGCGGCAACGACACGATCATCGGCAGCCAGGGTAATGACACCATCTATGCCGGCGACGGCAACGACCGGGTCACCAGCGGCGGCGGCATCGATTCGATCTATGGCGGCCTAGGCGATGATTCGCTCACCCTGCATCTGGGCGGCGGACGTCTCGACGGTGGCGACGGCAACGACACGCTGATCGCCGGCACCAGCGGCATGACCGGCAATGTCACCTTGATCGGCGGGGCCGGCGACGACAGCATCACCGGTGGCAGCCATGCGGTGCTGGTCGAGGGCGGCATCGGCAATGACACCATCTCGCTCCGCAGCAGCGCCACGGTCTATGCCGGCGACGGCAACGACACCGTCACCGCCAGCTCGGCCGGCGCGCCGAATATTGATCTCGGTAACGGCAACGATTATCTCGCGATCTCAAGCGGCGTCACCGCCTTTACCGTCACCGGCGGCGCCGGCAATGACACGATCAACGTGTCGAGCCTTTCCAGCGCCCCTGGGTTGATCTATGGCGGGGACGGCAATGATTCGGTCCGCGCCGGTCTTGGCAACGACACGATCTATACCGGGACTGGTACCGATCTCATCTCGGGCAACGATGGCAACGATAAGATCTATGTCCAAGGCTCCGGCACGATCTTCGGCGGCGAGGGCAACGACACCATCAATCTTTCGGGGACGACCTCTACCGACACCCTGATGATCAGCGGTGGTAATGGCGCCGATTATTTCGAAGGCTCCACCAACGCCAATGTGACCTTCCGCTATTTCGAGCCGATGGAAGGGGGCGATGTCTTCGCGCTCGGCGCTTTCAATGCCGCCACCATGCAGATCGAAGTCAGCGAGTTGGACTTCCCCGGCTATGGCACCGTCATCGAACTGTCGGGCGCTTCCTGGAATGATGCGCTGATGGCGGACGGCAACGGCGCGCTGGTACTCTTCACCAATACGACCACCGGCACCAAGCAGCTTTATGCCGACTATAATGGCAATGGCGCCGGCTACAGTTACATGGTGGTCGACTTCGGGACTAATGCCGTTACCAAAGCGGACATCCAGTTTACCGATTACTCGTAATAGAGATTACGTTCCTCACCTAAGGGACTGGTAAAGGGACGGACGGCTGCAGACGTCCGTCTTGTTTTGGCGAAGTTTTAGATTTGTCTCGACTTATCGTATGACGCGGCAGATTATCTGCCCTAATGGGTCACGGATAGGTTGGGGAGTGTTTTGTCATGGACGGCGCCAGCAATTTAGCGATGGGCGGCGAACTTATCGCCCAGACGAGCGGTCAACCGATCGGTCGTATTGATACGCTGGCGGGATCGGGATCGATCACCCGCGTCGACGGCTCCGTCGTTCAGGCCGAAAAAGGCACCCCGGTTTTCCAGGGCGATACGGTCGAAACCGCCAAGGGCGGCAAGGTCGGCATCGTCTTTGCCGATAACACCACCTTCGCGCTGGGCGAAAACGGCCAGATGCGCATGGACGAGATGGTCTATAATCCGTCCACCAAATCGGGCTCGCTCGGCCTCTCTATGCTCAAGGGCGCGTTTGTGATGGTGACGGGTGAAATTGCCCCATCCTCCACCGACGCCATGACCATCCGCACCCCGGTCGGCACCATCGGCATCCGCGGCACCAAGGTCGCCGGCGGGCTTGATCTCGAAAACGGCCTCGTGCTGTCGCTGCTGCCCGACCCCGCCGGCCGCCCGGCCGCCGTCGTTGTCTCCAATGCCGGCGGGACCCAGTTCATCACCGAGGCCAATACCGGCCTGCAGGTTTCCAGTTACAACAGTGCTCCGACTGCGCCGCAGCCGATGAGCAGCTTGCCGGGTGCCGGCGCGCTGGCCGATGTCCTGGCCCAGGTCCTCGCCTTCGCCGATACCCTGATCGGTCAGCAGATTTTGCAGGCGATCAACCAGGTCGCTGACGCTCAGGCGGCCGAACGCACCGCCGCCGCCCGTGATGCCGATGGCAAGCCCGATGTGCAGCCGGCCGCAGACGCCCAGCAGGCAGCGGATGCCAAAGTCGTCGTCACCGACGTCGAAACCAAGCTTGTGCAGATTCTGGATCAGACGCCGGACCTGCCCAGCGTGACGCCGATCTATACCTATACGCCGACCACCACCATCACTCCGCCGAAGGTCATCACCCCGCCCGAACAGGGCCAGTCATCGACGACCCCGACCCTGACCGGCGCCAATATCGTCGGCACCGACCGGTCGGAATGGATCATCGGTACGGCCGGCAACGACGTGATCAAGGGCGGCGGCGGCAACGACACGATCCTGGGCCGGACCGGCTATGATACCATCGACGGCGGCGCCGGCGATGACATCATCCAGGCCGTTCAGCCTGCTTATAATTTTGAAAACGGCAATGTCATCGAATACCCCACCCTCAAGATCGATGGCGGTGCCGGCTATGATATCGCAACCATTGCGCTGATCAGCACCAAGAGCGAAGGCGACTACGCCTATTTCGATGCACAGGTTACCAATGTCGAAAAGCTCTATGTCGACCTCACTCAGGCTAACGACGCCTATATCGGCTTTTACGACAGCAATGGCGGCAATAAAGCGGTTGGCCAGATCAATCTGATCGGTAAGGTGGACCATGTTCAGATCAGCCTGAATGGCGAGAGCGACGGCTTTAACATCAACGCCTCGGGCCTGAGCGGTAACAACTACTTCGCTGGCTCCTATCAAGCCGATACGATCATCGCGGGCGCCGGCAACGACACCATTTACGGTGGCGCAAGCGGCGGCGAGGATTTCATCAATGCCGGTGCTGGCAATGATAAAATCTATCTTAGCCAAAACCACTACGGCAGCACGGTCATGGGTGGCGCCGGCAATGACTTCATCGACCTTCCCGGCAGTGAAGACGAAGGCAACCTGCTGAATAACGTGACGATCGACGGCGGCACGGGCGTTGATACGCTGGCACTCGGGAACAGCTACTACGAAACCTACCTCGGGCCACAGGCGAATGTTACCGGCATCGATGTCATCGAACTCAAGGGCGTTTCAAGCGGCATTGCCGATTACGCTTTCGATTTTAGCAGCAAGTTCTTCGCAAATGCCGATCAGAACAATGACGGCATCTTGGGCGATATTCGTTTCGCCGTGATGAATAACACGACCTCTCTCAGCATCAATGCCAAGGCAGCGACGCAGGGGATGATCGTCGACGCGCACTACTACTCGCCCTCGAGTACCTACATCACGGGTGGCAGCGGCAACGACACCATCATGCTCAACTTCCTGGGCGGTGAGAATGGCGTGCTTTCGGGCGGCGCCGGCAACGATCTCTTCCTGGTCGACAACCTCTACAGCAACAACGTGATCGACGGCGGCATCGGCAATGATACGGTGATCGCCGGCCCAGGGCAGATCTTTAACGGCCTCCATCTGGGTGCCGGCGACGACGTCCTGCGTGTCATCACCACCGATTGGTCGGGCTTTGCCGGGCTCGGCTCTGGGGCGAGCGGCATCGATCGCCTGGAGTATATCGTCGACCAGGATACGGTCGTCGGCGGGTCCGGCATCAATATCGGTGACGGCGTCCTTAGTGACACCGATGTGCTGCAAATCCAGGGCTACGGCTTCACGGGTGATTACGATCCCTACATTGCTGGCGCCAAGGACGGTTACGGCAACGTCAACAACTCGCTGTCTGGTTTGGGCGCGACCTATATCGACACCTCGATCAGCGCAACGGCCATCAGCAATGGCGGCGCGATCCATGTCGTCGGCGGCTTCAACGGCAATGACTCGATGTATGGCGGTGCCGGCAACGACACGATCTCCGCTGGCGATGGCAACGATATCGTGGTGGGTGGCGGCGGCAAAGACATGCTGTACGGCGGCAATGGCAACGACACGCTGTCCGATGGCGGCGGCGGTGGCCTGATCGATGGCGGCGCCGGCAATGATTCGATCAACGTCAGCTTCGCCTCTGAGAGCGGGAATGCCTATACGCTGAGCGGCGGTGCTGGCAACGACTCGATTTACGGCAGCGATTATGCGGATGTCATCGTCGGCGGCGCCGGTGGCGATGTCATCGTTGGCGGCGATGGCAACGACACCATCAATGTTGGCGGCAATGTCGCAGGCGCTGATAGCCATGACTATGTCACGGGGGGTTACGGCTCCGACAGCTTCACCGGCACGCTGACAACCGGGAACTTGACCTCCTTCGTCTATAATGATGCCAGCGAAGGCGGCGACAAATTCGCGAGCGGCTCCTTCAAAAGCGGCCTGAGTGAAATCGTCCTGCAAGGCGGGTCTTTCGCCTACATTGATGAAGGCACCCACATCAAAGCGATTACCGGCAGCGGCGACTACAATGGTGGTTCGGGCTATAGCTTTGACGGCGCTGCCTATGCGCTGCTCTACACCGACACGTCCACGGGCAAGACCAGCCTGATCTATGACGGCAATGGCAATGATACGTCCGGTGGTTATTCGGTAATCGTGTCCGACTTCGGCGGCAACACCATTGCCACCGGCGATATCAAGGCCCCCGGTATGCCCGCCTAGCGGGGTTCGTTAGCCTATAGGATGAAGGGCGCCTCCGGGCGCCCTTTTTCTTTGTCTAAATACGAATGATCTCGACGTTACTTAATAGATTTATCTGCAATTTTATGCATCGATTCTGAAAAGAAATACCCATTCCATCAATACATGGCAATCACTCTGGCTTTGCATGTAACGCAAGGCGAAACGACTCGACATTTACCGAAAATAAACGAATAGTTAAGGTTCGTTTCAATAGATTTTCTAGGCACCCGACCATGAGCCAGCTTCTCGCCGTTCATCCGACCGACATCGCGCAGATCTCCGGCGCCCAGGCGATCGGCCGTATCGATACGCTGGCCGGATCGGGCACCATCACCCGTGTCGACGGATCGGTCGTCCAGGCGGAAAAGGGCACCCCGGTGTTCCAGGGCGACATGGTTGAAACCACCAAAGGCGGCAAACTCGGCATCGTCTTTGCCGATAACACTACCTTTGCGCTCGGCGAAAACGGCCAGATGCGCCTCGATGAGATGGTCTATAATCCGCAGTCGAAGGCGGGGTCGCTGGGCCTCTCCATGCTCAAAGGCGCCTTCGTGATGGTGACGGGCGAAATCGCCCCCTCCTCCACCGATGCCATGACCATCCGCACGCCCGTCGGCACCATCGGCATCCGCGGCACCAAGGTCGCCGGCAATATCGATCTTGAACAGGGCATGGTGCTGTCCCTGCTGCCTGACCCCGTCGGCCGTCCGGCCGCTGTCGTCGTCTCCAACGCCGCCGGCACCCAGTTCATCACCGAAGCCAATACCGGCCTGCAGATCACCTCCTACAATAGCGCACCGACCGCGCCGCAGCCGATGAGCAGCCTGCCCGGCGCCGGCGCGCTCGCCGATGTGTTGGCCCAGGTTCTGGCCTTTGTCGACGGCATGGTCGATGGGCAAGTCGCCCAGGCCATCCAGCAGGTTGCCGCAGCGCAGGCCGCCGAACGGGCCGCTGCTGTGCGCGACGTCACCACGGTTGCGGAAAACGCCCAGACCAATCCGGCCCAGACGGCCGCTGACGGCACGACCAAGATCATCGTCACGGATTACGACACCAAGCTGGCCGAGCTGCTTGACCAATCGGCAGGCGCCAATGGGCAGCAGCAGACGGGCGGCTATGTCCCTGTCGTCCAGCCCTATGTCGAACAGCCCCGCGACACGCGAGACACGACCCACGAAACCCTGGATGGCGGCGGCGCGACCCTCACCGGCAGCTACATCATCGGCACCGATCGCTCGGAAGTCATTTTCGGCACCGCCGGGAACGATCAGCTTTATGGCATGGGCGGGAATGACGTGATCCTGGGCCTTAAGGGGGCCGATTACATCGATGGCGGCGCCGGCGACGATCTGATCCAGGTCGGCAGCCTTGGCTATAATAACGGCCCCACCGCTTTTGTGCTGGTCGATGAACAGCCCGCCCTCACCATCATCGGCGGGTCGGGCAATGACACGGTGATCGGCAGCCTGCCTGCTTCGGGCGGCGAAAGTTCGACCGAGGTCAATGTCGTCTTGGACAGCGTCGAAACCCTGATGGTCGATGTAACTAAGATGACCAGCTCCACCCACGCTTACCAGTCGATCCATCTCGGCGACAGCGTGTTGCAGGATAGTCCTGAGATCATCCTCTTTTCGACCGGCGCGACAAACACGGATCAGCTCTTCGTCGGTGCCTACGGCTACGAAGGCACTAAGGGCCTGAAGCTTAACGGCGCCCTGCTAACTGTCGATCTGAATGTCGAAGGCACCCAGAATAACGACGCGATTACCGGCGGGTCGGGCGACGATTACCTGTCCGGCGCGGACGGCAACGACAAGCTGGTCGGCAATAGCGGCCATGATTGGCTGGCGGGCGGCGATGGTAACGACACGCTGATAGGCGGCACCGGCGAAAACTTCCTTTATGGCGGTGACGGGGCCGATAAGTTCCTGGGCGCCGGCCAGGGCGACAATGTCTTCTATTACGAAGGCTGCGCCTCCGAGGGGAATGACACGATCGATGTGTTCTCGTCCGGCAACAGCGGCTTCTGGTTCAGCGACGAGGGGGATATCAGCTCCTCGGCCATCTGCAATTTCGCGACCTCGACCATGGCCGGCGCCTATGATGGCAGCGCCGGCAGCAGCACCATGGCCGGCGTCGTGTTCTGGAGCGACGGCAATGGCGGCGGCAAACTCTATTACGACGCCAATGGCAATTGTGCCGGTCTTGGCGGCGGCTATGTGATCGCCACCATCCAGCAAGGGACCGTTACTGCGAACGACCTGCACAATGGCATACCGGGAAACCAGGAAGTATAAATCCGGCAAACCGGACAAACAAAAAGGGGATCGCACGGCAATCCCCTTTTCATTTCAACCGTCACTACTTCCGGCGCACGGACCACCGGCATCGCACTCATGCATATTAATGTATCGTTTCATCGACATTACATTCACATGCCCCGTCAACATCTTAAAGATAAACACATTAAAATCACCATTAACCATATTGACAAAACAGTACTGGAATTTTCTCCAATTATATCTCGACAATTGTTCGAACCTGGAAAATTATGGGCGCAAATTAATCTCTCATTAATGGGTTGCGACGATGGATGGCGGGCATGTGATCGGTAGTCCGATGTGGCTGGGGCAAGTGGCACAGACATCGGAGGCGCAGCCCATCGGCCGCATCGATACCGTATCGGGCGGCGCCACCGTGACCCGGGTCGATGGATCGGTCATCACCGCGACCAAGGGCGTTCCCATCTATCAAGGCGACATGGTCGAAACGCCCAAGGGCGGCAAGGTCGGCATCATCTTCGTCGATAACACCACCTTCGCGCTGGGCGAAAGCGGCCAGATGCGCATGGACGAGCTGGTTTATAATCCGATCTCGAAAGTCGGCTCGCTCGGCCTCTCCATGCTCAAAGGCGCGTTTGTGATGGTGACGGGCGAGATTGCGCCCTCCTCCACCGATGCTATGACCATCCGCACACCCGTCGGCACCATCGGCATTCGCGGCACCAAGATCGCTGGCGATCTCAATACCGCTGATGGCCTTACCCTCTCGCTGCTGCCCGATCCGGTCGGCCGGCCCGCTGCCGTCGTCGTCTCGAACGCTGCCGGTACTCAATTCATCACCGAAGCCAATACCGGCCTGCAAATCGCCAGCTACAACAGCGCCCCGACCGCGCCGCAGCCGATGGCCAATCTGCCCGGTGCCGGTGCGCTAGCCGATGTCCTGGCGCAAGTTCTGTCCTTCATCGACGGGATGGTGGGCGATCAGGTCGTCCATGCCCTGCAGCAGGTCGCCGACGCCCAATCGGCCGAACGCGCCGCCGTGATCCGCGCGACTGCCCCTCAGGCAACCGACAGCCAAGCCGTACAGCCGACCGACACCCACGGCAGCATCAAGATCACGCTGGCCGACCATGACGGCAAGCTGGCCACGCCGCCGACCCAGATCGTCGATCAGCCGTCGTTTGAGGCCCCCGCGCGCGCCTATGATCATCATTTCGACCCGGTCGATTTCCGCGACGACCGCCCCTCGACGACACCGACCATCCCCGGCATCACGATCCTGACCGGATCGAACGTCACCGGGACGAATGGTGACGACATCATCATCGGTACCACGGGCAACGACACGCTGCTCGGCATGGATGGCAACGATATCCTCTATGGCAATACCGGCATGGATTCGATCCTGGGCGGCGCCGGGGACGATATCATCTCGATCCTCGGCAACCCCAGCTCCGCCCGCTATCTCGATGGCGGCAGCGGCTATGACGTTCTGATCGCCGAACTCGACAGCAGCGGCGGTATGGTGGCCCTGGGACCGAAAATTCAGGGCTTCGAATCCCTGATGCTCGATGTCTCCAAGGTCACGACCGGTAATACGGTTTCGCTGGACGGCACCCTCTTCTCCGGCGCGCTCAATACCGTCGTTATCACCGGTTCGACCACTCAGGACGTCTGCATCAACACCACCTCCACCGGTGCGGTGATCGGGGTGAATATCCTGGGCGTCAATTTTGCTGGCAACGATACACTCTCCGGCACCCTCGCCAATGACATCATCTTCTCGGGCGCCGGGAACGACCGTATCTATGCGGGCGACGGCAACGACATCATCTATGGCGGGGCCGGCAACGACACGATCGACGGCGGCTATGGCAATGACTACATCCATGGCGGCGCCGGGTCGGACACCTACACCAGCCCCAGCTTTGGCAGCGATACCTTTGCCTATTCGAAGCCTTCGGACGGCGGCGACATCTTCCAGAATGGCGTCTTTACCAGCGGTACCGACATCCTGCAGTTCGATACTGCGGCCTTCGGGGGCATGACGACGACTGCCGGCGGCTATCTACATTCCAGCCGCTTGCTATTCGAATCCGGCACCTCGATCACCGGTACCCTGGGCGCGGCGGGCAAGGATGCCTTCGTCGTCGTCTTCGACGGCACCGATACCCAGCTCTATTACGACAGCAACGGCAGCAATGCCGGCGGCTATCACCTGATCGCGACCTTCCACGGCAACACGCCCATCACCCATTCGGACATCAAGATCGTCCCGGGCACCTGACGACCCGCTCGCTCAGAAGAAAAGGCCGCCGATCCAGCAGGACGGCGGCCTATTTTTTCGTCTGACGCTGCGGTCAGTCGGCAACCGAGAATTTCTCACGCGCCGATTCGAGGCTGCTCATCAGTTCGCGACCCAGCGCACCGCCGTCGCCCTTGATCTTCTCGCGAATGACCGCGCTGATACCGTCGATATGCGCGCCCACCAGATCCAGCAGACGTTCTTCGACGTCACCCGGATCGAGCGTGCATTCATAAAGCGACTTGGCGAAAGAGGTGATCAGGGGATAGCCGAAGGTCGAACCCTGGCCGCGCAGATCATGGGCGATCTTGTTGATACGCACGATCGCGGCGCCGATCTTGGAGATACCGCTGTCGTCCGACCGCGATTCGGTCAGCGCCTCGTTGAGGTGCTTCAGCGAGCCACGGACCCAATCGGAATAATCGTTTTCCATCCGATCGAGTTGGTTTTCAGCTGCTTTCAGCAATTCCGGATCGATCTTCAGCGGGCCACGGGTGAGGCCCGCGATCTTCTCGCGCAGGCGGTTGGGCAAGCGGAAAATATAGGCCTTGGCGCCGGGGTTGTTGCCCTTGGCCTTATTGGTCGTATAGACGACTTCGACGTCTTTTTCCGTCGGATCGCGCCGCTCGCCATTAAACTGGCGCTTCTGGCGACGACGGTCGGGGCCGAAGTAATCCTTGGTATAGATATATTGGCGCGGGGTTTCGATCGCGGCAATCAGATGATCGGCGACCGATTTGACCGAGAAGGGCTTGGCCATGAATTCGGTAACGCCCCAGTCGCGCGACTGATGGACCTTGTCGCGGTCGGCCGCGCCAGAGATCATGATGAAGGGCGCGAAACGATCCGGGCTTTCGTCATGCTGGCGCAGCCAGCGCAGCACCATGGCGCCGTCGATGGGCGACATGACGTAATCGCAGATGATCAGATCCGGCAACAGAGCCTGCAGCGTCATGCTGTTCTTCGCCGCCTGGCGAAGATGGGTGATCGCGGCTGCCCCATCTTCCATTTGCATGATCTTGCCGACCTTCAAAGATCGGAGGATTTCCGCCAACATCGAGCGGAAAAACGGGCTATCCTCAATGATCATAACACTTAGACGATCGAACACTGTCGCTGATCCTTTATTACCGACGGCACTCTTCTACCATAGCAGCGCAGCCTTGGCGAAAAAACTTACGCCAAAACTGTCACTTAGGAAATTATCTTCATAAAACTCGTGGATAAACCTACAAACGCAACAGAGCTCTTGCATGCGGCAGCAGACCTGCCAAACATGCGGCCTATGTTTGTCTCACGCGACCCCTTCCTGCTGCCGCCCGACTTACGCGGTGCCGCTTTGGCGCTCGGCAATTTTGACGGCATCCATCCCGGTCATCAGGCCGTGATTTCGGCTGCCAAGGCGGTCGGCGGCAAAACCATCCTGGTGACCTTCGAGCCGCACCCCCGGCGGCTGTTCCGGCCGGACCAACCGCCGTTCCGCCTGACGCCCCCGGGGGCCAAGCTGCGCGCGCTCCAGGCCCAGGGCATCGACGGCGTCATCGCCCTGCGCTTCAACCGGGCGCTAGCTGCCATGACAGCCCAGGACTTCATCGACACCATCCTGGTACGGGCGCTCGGCGCCGCCCATGTGGTGGTGGGCGAAGACTTCTGCTTTGGCCAAGGACGTGGGGGCAGCCTTGCAACCCTGCGCGCCGACGGCCGTTTCCGCGTGACCGGCGTGCCGGCGATCGCAACCGACGGGACCATTTTCTCTTCGACCGAGATCCGGAACCTGCTGGCCGCCGGCGAACCGGAGAAGGCCGCCCGTCTGCTGGGCCACCCCTTCACCATCGAAGGCCATGTGCGCCATGGCGACAAGCGCGGCCGAACCATCGGTTTCCCCACCGCTAATATTGGGCTCGGCAGTTACGTGCGTCCGAAGTTCGGCGTCTATGCGGTGCGCGTGACCGGTATTGGCAATGGGGTTGCCAATCTTGGGCGGCGACCGACCTTCGACGGGTTCGACGATCGTCTTGAAGTGCATCTTTTCGATTTTTCCGGCGACCTCTATGGCAAGCGTCTACAGGTCCAATTGACGAGCTTTATCCGTCCCGAACAGAAGTTCGACGGCATCGACGCTCTAAAGGCTCAGATCATTCTGGATGCGGCCGAGGCCAAGCTTCGCCTAGGGTCTTAGCCGACTTTCGCAACCATTCCCGTGCTGACGCGTTGTCTTTCCAGAACGCACGATAACGCCGCCGGGGAAGACAAGAGCAAAGCTTCGCGTTTCCCGGCCTTTTGAATGGAGAGGGCCAATGAAACACGCAATCGTTATCGCGACCCTGTCGCTTCTTACTCTGGCCGCTTGCGGCGAATCGAAGGGTGATCGCGCCCTATCGGGCGGCGCCATCGGTGCCGGTGCCGGCGCCGTCGGCGGTGCCTTGGTCGGCGCCCCGGTCACCGGTGCGGTTCTTGGCGGCGCAGTCGGTGCCGGCACCGGCGCCCTGACCGACAAGAAGGATATCGATCTGGGCAAGCCGGTCTGGCGCAAGTAAGCCTGGGGATATTCCCTAGATTTTCAGAGAAGGGTGACGGGTTTCCGTCACCCTTTTTTGTTGCCGCCCATCGCCTTGACGGCCGGCAGCAGCGCTAGCGAACAGATCGCGGCAACCGTCCCGCCGCCAAATGCCGCCCCATAGCCGAACTGGCCGACCAGCAGGCCGCCGATCGGGCCGCCCAGGCCGATCGCGATATCAAAGAAGGCGATGAAATTCCCAACCGCCTGCCCGCGCAGCTCCGGCGCCACCCGGCGCGTCGCCTCCACCCCCATCGAGGGGAATATCAGCGAGAAACCGACACCGGTCAGCAGGGCGCCAATCAGGGCCATCGTTGCGGTATCGGCCGACCAGAGCACGGCCTGACCTAAGATTTCCACCACCAGCGAGAAACCGGCAACCCGCACGCCGCCGAATCGGTCCGGCCAATGCGCGATGCACAGTCGCACCGCGATATAGCCAACGCCGAAGCCGGTGATCGCCAAGCCTGCGCCATCCCAGCCGCGATTGGCAAAATGCAGGGCAAGGAAGGTCGACATGACGGCAAAGGGCACCGTTGCCAGCGCCAGCACCATGCCGGGCCGCCAAATCAGCCCCACCACGCGATAGAAGGGCACACGCACACCGCCACTGCCAGCAACGCCGGGCAGGAAGATTGCAACCGCCAACGCCACCAGCGGCGCCAAGGTCGAGCAGAGTGCCACGCCGAGAAACCCGAACTGCGGCAGGACGGTTAAGCCCAGCGGCGCCCCAATGGCCAGCGCTCCATACATAGCAATGCCCTGCCAGGCCATCACTTTGCCGGTCCGCGCCGGACCAAGGCGGGCGATCCCCCAGCTCATAGTCCCGGTCAAAAACAGGCTTTCGCCTAGCCCGAGCAGCACGCGCCCGACCAACATCAGCGCCAGCGCTGCCTGCGGCCCGACGGGCAACAAACTGGCAAGCAGATAGAACCCGCCAGCAGCCGCCGCGACGGGCAGACCAATCAGCACGGCCCGCTTAGGCCCATGTCGGTCGCTATAGACACCACCCGCATGGCGGGTCAGCACGGTCGCAACCGACTGGCTGCCGATTACCCAACCGACGACCGAGGCGCCGAAGCCCAAGGTATCGTGAACCTCAATCCCGAGGGTCGAGAGCGGAATACCGATGGAGAGAAAGCCGAAGAAAACGATGAAGACCAGCGGAGCAAGTCCAGCCAGAGCATTGATCGTCGAAGGAACTGTCGGAGACTGCGTCGTCATAAAAGCACCCTGTTGTCGCCAGACACGCGTCTGGCAATGGTGCGTTGGTTGACGTTAACGCCTACGCCGGGCCGCGAGGATCGCGGCGGGGCCTGGGCAAACCCTAGGCACCGCGCCGCAATTCGTCAACCTTGATGTGCGACAATTTCTCGGGATTTCGAACGATATAGATCGCGACGATCTTGCCGTCCCGAATATCGAGGGCCGTCGATTGCAGGGTATCACCTGCCTCCAGGGTGACAAACCCCGGGTGACCGTTGATCGATCCTTCGTAAATGAGATCGGAATAGAACCCACCGAACTTGCGGGCGATCCCGGCAAAGAACCGCGCGACCTTCGACAGCCCCAGGATGATATTGAGGGTAGCGGCCTTGATGCCTCCGCCGTCGGTATGCAGTCGCACATCTTCAGCCAAGAGGCTCTGCAACGCAGCCGTATCGCCCTTCTGAGCGGCGATCATGAAGGCACGAGCGATGCGCATGCCTTCATCGGCATCCACGGTAAAGCGGGGCCGGTTGTCGCGCACATGTTTGCGGCCTCTTGCCGCGAGCTGACGGCAGGCGACTTCCGTCCGTCCTAAAACCTCGGCGACCTCGTCGAAATCCATATCGAAGACATCGTGGAGGATGAAGGCCGCCCGCTCCAGTGGCGACAGACGCTCCAGCGCCAACATCAGGGCAACCGAGACATCCTCGATCCGCCCCAATATGTCATCGGGTCCCTCGACCGCCGCATCGATCAGCGGTTCGGGCAGCCATTCGCCATAATAGGTCTCGCGCTTGGTACGTGCCGACTTCAGATGATCGAGGCAGAGGCGCGTCACGGTTTTGGCCAGGAAGGAGCGCGGCTCATCCACCGCACTCCTATCTGTGGCATGCCAACGGATATAGGCTTCTTGCACCATATCCTGCGCCTCGCTAACCGAGCCCAGCATGCGATAGGCGATGCCGGTCAGATAGCGGCGCAGCGGCTCGAAAGCCGCTGCTGCATCAAGGGACGCCTCAGTCATGGGGATGCTGGCTGCGGAAACCGATGGCGATGCGGTTCCAGGCATTGATGGTGGTGATCGCGAGAGTCACGATGACCTGCTCCTTGTCCGAGAACTGGGCCTTCAGCGCAGCATAGTCCGCATCCGGGGCTTTCGTCTGCGAAATCAGAGTCAACGCCTCGGCCCAGCCCAGGGCGGCCCGTTCACGATCAGTGTAATAGCTCGATTCGCGCCAGGCATTTAGCAGATAGAGGCGGTTCTCGGTCTCGCCGCTCTTACGGGCGTCGGCCGCATGCATATGCAGACAGAACGCGCAGCCGTTAATCTGCGAGACACGCATCTTGATGAGTTCCAGCAGGCTGTGTTCCAGCCCCGCGCCGGCGACACGACCTTCAAGGTCGATCATACCCTGCATGACGGAGGGGACGAGTTTATAAGGGTTGAGACGGGCTTCCATTTTAGCTTCTCCAGGTTTGGCCATCAGGGTCGTTCGACTAAAGGACGAGGCAGGGTTTCCCGCTGTGACACGGGGGAATCGATATTTTTTAAACGGCGTGCTGAACGCGGAAACCGACAGCAAAGCGGTTCCAGGAATTGATCACCGTGATCGCGAGCGTGAGGGCGACCTGTTCTGCTTGCGTGAATTGGGCCGAGAGCTGCGCATAAACGCTGTCCGGCGCCTGGGTTTCGCCAACCTTGGTCAGCGCATCGGTCCAGGCGAGCGCCGCGCGTTCGCGGTCCGTATAGAGCGAGCTTTCCCACCAGGCCGACAGCAGATAGAGCCGCATTTCGGTCTCGCCGTGTTTGCGGGCATCGGCGGCATGCATGGCGATGCAATTGGCGCAGCCATTGATCTGCGAGGCACGCATTTTGACGAGTTCGAGCAGGCTGTGTTCGAGGCCGCTTTCCCCGATCTTGGCCGAGAGGTCCAGCATGCCTTGCATGATCGCGGGATTGGCTTTGAACATATCGAGACGGGCTTGCATCGTGGGCTTCTCCAGATATGACCGAGGACTTCCCGGCCTTCTGAATGCAAGACGAGACCGCGTTCAGCGCTGTGACACGGATTGCGAAAAAATCTTCGCGGACCTCGATTGACAGGCAATCCACGCCATGGAACTGTCAATTCATGAGACACGCACAGGCCTTTTTCGCAACTACCACCATGACCGCTATCGGCGGGACGTTGGTGGCTGCGCGCCAGATCTAGGCGACACGTCTCCTCCCCCCGCCCTTCGGGACGGGGAAGATCACTCTCTCGTTCGAAGGGCTTTTTCCTTAGACCGGAGAGATCCTCATGAAATCCGCCCTGCTCGTTATCGACCTGCAACACGGCCTCTTCCATGGGCAAAGCCAGCCTTTTGAAGGCGGCCGAGTGCTGGAGAAGTCGCAAGCCCTGATCGTCGACGCCCGCAAAGCCGGAGCGCCGGTCGTGTTCGTGCAGCATTATTCCCCGCCCGGCACGCCGCTGGCGCGGGGGTCAAAGCTGTGGGATTTGGTTGAAGGCTTAGCCCCGGAACCCCAAGACATCCGCATCCAGAAAATGCGCCCCAGCATCTTTTTCCAGACGGATCTGCGTCCGCAATTGAACGCGGCCGGGATCGACCGCCTGATCCTCTGCGGCATGAAAACGGATTATTGCATCGATACGTCCTGCCGGGTGGCGGCGGAGTTCGGCTTCAAGGTCGTGCTGGCCAGTGACGCCCATACGACGATGGATAGCGCCGCCTTACCGGCCAGCGCCATCATCGCTCATCATAACCGGACGCTCGGCGGCCCCTTTGCCGAGGTACTGCCGTCAGGAGAGGTCGCCTTCTGATCAGCTCCGCTTGAAGGCGCGGCCGGCTTGCTCGAAGAGGTGCCCATCGGCAGAAGCGAAGCCGACCGACACGCTGTCGCCCACGGCGACACTCGGATCGCCTTCGCTTTTGACCGTCAGGCGGCCGCAGGGGGTGGCGAGATGCAGCAGCGTCTCGCCACCCAGCGCTTCGACCACTTCGACCGTGCCGGTAATGGCATTTTCGGCAGCGCCTACCCGCAAGGCTTCCGGGCGGATGCCGAGCGTGACCGTTGCCCCCGGTAGCGGGCTTTCGGCCAATGCCAGGGTAATCACTGCCCCACCCGGCAGTTCGACGGAGGTGCCACCCTTGGCGGTTGCCACGACGAAATTCATCTTCGGTGAGCCGATGAAGCCCGCGACAAATTGATTGGCCGGATGGTGATAGAGTTCTAGGGGCTTTCCGACCTGCTCGACCTTGCCATCTCGCAACACCACGATCTTGTCGGCCAGCGTCATGGCTTCGACCTGATCGTGGGTCACATAGATGACCGTCGCGCCCAGCTCGGCTTTGAGCTTCGCCAGTTCCACCCGCATATCGACGCGCAAGGCAGCATCGAGGTTCGAAAGCGGTTCATCGAAGAGGAAGATCTTGGGCTGACGCACGATCGCGCGGCCGATGGCGACGCGCTGGCGCTGCCCGCCCGACAGCTCGCGCGGCTTACGAGACAGAAGATGCTCGATCTGCAAGATCTTGGCGGCCTTACCGACACGCTGGTCGATCTCGGCCTTTGGAGTCTTCAGCAGCTTCAAGCCAAAGCCCATGTTTTGGGCCACGGTCATATGCGGATAGAGGGCATAGGACTGGAAGACCATCGCCACGTCGCGCTTGGCCGGCGGCAGATCCGCCACCTCGGCCCCATCGATATAGAGCGCGCCCTCGGTCACTTCCTCCAGCCCGCAGATGATGCGCAGCAGGGTGGATTTGCCGCAGCCCGACGGGCCGACGAAGACACAGAATTCGCCATCCTCGACCGTCAGATCGACGCCCTGCAGAATGGTCGCATTGCCAAACGCCTTGACGACCTTTTCGACTTTCAACTGAGCCATGGGGCGATCCTTCAGGCGGCCAGACGCGGGGAGAGGAGGTCATCGACCTCCGCCAAGAGCGCGCCGAGTTCGGCATGGTCGCCGGCATCGAGGCGCGGGCCCGGCGCACGGGTGCCGGTCTGCTTGATGATCGCGCGGCGGCGCAGAGTTTCCTTGGTCATCGCCATCCGGAAGACCGCCTGGAAGTTCAGCAGCGGCATCATGCGCATGAAGAGATGGCGGGCACCGGCGATATCGCCCTTCTTCCAGGCCGCGACCAGAGCCACATGCACCTCTGCCAGTTCGACGGCTGGCATGGTGCCTAGGGCGCCCCGTGCCAGCTCATCCGTGATATAGCGCCCACCGGCCCCTCCAAAGATGCCTTTCAGGGTCGTCGGCGCATTGGTCAGCAACTGCGTGATGCGCTGACCGCAGGGCATCGTCTCTTCCTTGATATATTCGATCTGCGGCACGGCAGCGGCCACCGCCTGCACCACGGCCACCGCATGGCCCGCGCCCGCCGGGGCCGGAGCGTTCTGCAACATGATCGGCAGGCCGCCTTCTTTGCCGACAGCGGCATAGAAATCGACGACAGCCTGGGTTTCCTTCAGGGCCGCCGGCGCCATCACCATCACGGCCGAAGCACCGAGCTTGGCGGCATGGCGGGTGAGTGCGATGGAGCGTTCCGGCGTCGGGGCCGAGGCACCGACGATCAGCTTGGCGCGGCCGGCAAGACGCTTGGCGACCAATTCGACCAGATGCTCGCGCTCGCCGTCCTTCAACTGCTCGAACTCGGACGCGACGCCCGGATAGGTCACGCCATCGACGCCGGCCGCAACGGCATAATCGACGATCGCCATCAGATCGGCTTCCGACGGGCTGCCATCTTCATTGAAGGGCGTGGCGAGCACCGGGAAGACGCCATTCAGGATATCGGACATGAGTGTTTACTCCGGGAATTTCAGGGGCGCCCGGCCCCACCAGGCGCGGATCTTCGGCGACACGAGCGCGGAAGGCGCGACGCTGGTCAGGGCGCCATCGACCGGCAGATCGACGCCGGAAATGAATCCGGCTTCGTCGCTGGCCAGGAACAGGGTGGCGTTGGCGACATCCTCGGGGGTGCCGCAGCGGCCGACGGGATAGGCTTCGGCATCGGCTTTCAGATCCTCTGCCGACCGGCCTTGCAAGGTGCGGGCATTGAGGATCAGGCCGGGCGAGATGGCGTTGCAGCGAATGCCGCGCGGGCCATATTCCACCGCGATCTGTTTGGTGAGCGCATGGATCGCCCCCTTGCTGGCGGTATAGGCCGCGAGCCTGGGGTTGGCGACGATCTGATTGATCGAGGCCATATTGACGATGCTGCCCTGCCCTTGCGCCATCATCGGTTTCAGGGCCGCCCGGCACATGCGAAAGACGCTGGTCAAAGCCAGATCGACGGTGCCGAGCCAATCTTCGTCCGAACATTCATGCAAGGACCGTTCGGTATAGGCGACGGCGTTATTCACCAGGATGTCTAGCCGGTCGTAATGCTCCAGCGCGGTGCCGACCAGCCGGTCGACGATCCGCTGATCCCCGACACTGCCGACGATCCCGACCCCGCCGAGCGACGCCGCGAGATCGACGATTTCGGGCTGGATATCGACCAGCACCAGCTTGGCCCCTTCGGCCGCGAACCGTTCGGCGATGCTATGGCCGATGCCTTGGGCGGCACCCGTGATGATCGCGGTTTTTCCGGCGAGCCTCATGATTTCACCGCCCCGGCGGTCAGGCCCTGGATGAAGAAGCGCTGGAGGATCGAGAAGGCGACGATCACCGGCACCGAACCCACCAGGGAAGCCGCCATGGCGGCGCCCCAGTCGTTGCGGCTTTCGCCAAGATGGGTCAGCAGCAGACCCGGCCCGATCGTCCGCAGTTCCTTGGAAGAGATCAGCGTCAGGGCATAGAGCAGGTCGTTCCAGGCCCACATGAAGGCATAGAGCCCGACCGTCACCAGCCCTGGGATCGCCAGCGGCAGGATGATCTTATGGATGATGGTGAGATCACCAGCGCCATCCGCCCGCGCCGCTTCGATGAGGTCCGAAGGCAGGTTCGCGAAGTAGCTGTACATCATGTATGTCGCCGACGGCAGGGCGAAGACGATGTAGCTGATGATGAGACCGAGGTGCGTGTTCAGCAGCCCGAAGCTCTGGAGCAGCGGATAGAGGCTGATCAGCAGCACCGCAAAGGGGAACATCTGCGCCGACAGCATCAGATACATCATCGGCATGCGGCCGCGGTACCGATACTTGGCAAAGCTGAAGGCGGCATAGGTCGCCAGCGCCGTGGTGAGGATCGCACCCGATCCGGCGGTGATCAGGCTGTTCTTGAGATAAACGCCGATATCGTCGCGGGTCAGGGCGTTGATGTAGTTCTTCAGCGTCCAATCCTGCGGCAGCAGGGTCGGGATGCGCACAAAGATCTCGCCTTCCGACTTCAAGGACGTGGAGATCATCCAGAAGATTGGGAAGAACAGGAACAGCGCCATCACGGCCATGGTGCCGAAGAAGATCAGCTTGGCGAGCGGGGATCGCAGATCGAACATCGCGCTCCCTTTCCTAATTCTTGAAGAGTGAGCGGAGATAGATGAAGGCGGGCGGCGCGATGGTCAGGAACCACATGACGCCGACAGTCGCCGCCATGCCGAGGTTCCAGTTCTGGAACGCCTGGCGATAGACCTCGATCGACAGCACGTTGGTCGCGCCGACTGGGCCGCCGCCGGTCATGGCGTAGATGACGTCGAACTGCTGCAGATTGCCCATGGCGCCCAGGACTAGCACCACCATCATCGTGTGCTTCAGGTGCGGCAGCACGACATGGATGAGGGCTTGGAAATTGGTCGCGCCATCGACGCGAGCGGCTTCCAATTGATCGCGCGAGAGGCTTTGCAGCCCGGCCAGGAAGAAGGCCATGAAGAGCGGGATGGAGAGCCAGGTCTTGGCGATCACGATGCCCGCCATCGCCCCGGACGGGGTCGAGAGCCAGGCCACCGGCTCGTCGATAATGCCAAGCTGCAACAAGAAGGCGTTCAGCACGCCGTATTGCGCGTTCAAAAGCCAGGTCCAGAGGAAGGCCGTCACGGTCGAGGGCAGCACCCACGGCAGCAGCGAGGCCGACCGCACGATCGCCCGTCCCCGGAACGACTGATCCATCAGCAGAGCCCAGACGAGGCCCAGTACAAAGGTCACGCTGGTGGTCACCACCACGAACATCACTGTCGTCCCCCAAGCCTGCAACTGGCTGGGATCGGTCAGGAAGGTAATGAAATTGTTGAAGCCAACCCATTTGGGTTCCGGCGCGAAGATGGTGACCCGATAGAAGGACAGCCAGATCGCTTGCAGGAACGGATAAAGGATGACGACGCAGAAGGCGATGAGCGCGGGAACGGCGAGCAGGAAGCCGAAGCGGTTCTCTGCCCGCTTCAGCAGCGCCCGCCGCCGCGCCCGACTGGGACCGATCGGGGCAGCGGCTGGGGTGGTCATAGCTTAGCGGACCTCTTTCATTTTGACTTCCAGACGGGCGGCCATGTCGGTGATGGCCTTGTCCGGGGTCTTGACGCCGAGGTAGGCCGCCTGGACTTCTTCACCGACGATATTGGTGATGTCGGCGGCGTTCGGCCAGTTGGAGGCTTCATCGCGCGAGGCGGTCGAGGCGTTCTTGGTCCAGTCGATGACATAGGCGTCATCCTTGACCTTATCGAGCGCCGATTTGGTAACCGGGAACAGGCCGACTTCCTTGAAGTAGGCCAGCTGCGACTCGTCCGACAGCAGCGTGTCGATCAGCTTGACCGAAGCGCTGTCCGCCTTGGGCGTGCCTTCGAGATTGAAGAGGCCGAGGGTGTGGCCCCACATCACCGATTTAGGTGCATCGCTCGACCGCAGAACCGGGGTCGGCGCGGCCAGGACATATTGATCATACTCGGTGCCCTTGCCGCTGTTGTTGCGGGCAAAGCCACGCGCCAGCGGGGCATCGGCATAGAAGCCGGCATCGAACTGGGCATAAAGCCGGCGTGCATCGGGACGATCGATGTCCTTGGCCGCCAGCCCTTCCTTCACGAGGTCAGTTAGGTAAGTCAGCGCCTTGCGAGCTTCGCTGCTATCGACCATCACCGCGCCATTGCTGTCGAGCAGCTGGCCGCCGAAGGTCCAGAGCCAGACCTGGAAGTCCGGGCTCATCGAGGCATTATTCTTGGTGGTCATCGCGAAGGGCACCGCGCTGGGCTTGGCCTTCTTGATCGCGCGCAGGGCAGCGGTAAATTGCTCGACCGTCTTCGGCGTTTCGGTGATGCCGGCATCGGCCAGCACTTTCTTATTGGCGACCATGCCGATCGAACCGGCAGTCCAGGGCAGACCGACCTGCACCCCGCCGATACGGCCGAGTTCCAACAGACCCGGATCGATGCGGGCTTCGAGCGCCTTGCGAGTATAGACCTGATCGAGATCGACCAGCGACTTCATGGCCGCAAAGCTCGGCAGCCAGCGTTCCTGGATCTGCACCACATCGGTCTTCTGTTTGGAGCGATAACGCAGGATCAAATTCTGCTGCATCTGCGCCCAGGGGAAGCCGATGACCTCCAGCTTCACGCCAGGATTGGCCTTCTGATAGGTGTCCAGCATGCCGGTGATAACTGGCTTGGAGGCCGCTTCGTCATGGCTCCAGCCGACATAGGTCACGGATTGCTGCGCCAGAACGGGGGCCGAAAACAGGCCAATTGCGGCAATGGTGCCGAGCATGGCCGAGCGACGGCTGAAGAAAGCATTACGCGTCATTCTTTTCCTCCCTAGAGGTCCGGTGTTGTTACCGATGGCCGCTAAACCGGCCTTGCCTTAAGTCCGTAATGGCGATTTCTGCGTTACGCAGATAATTTCCACATTATGGAACTTGAGTTTCATTTTTTTATAGAATAGAGATAAGGCGAGCTGACGGTCAAGAGGGCAAGCGACAGGCGATGGCATTGGAAGCGAAAGAAGAAGGCGGCAAGGTTGCGGGCGCAGCCGCTCTGGGGAAGGCAATCGGCCTGTTGGAACTGATCGCCGAAGCCCGGCATCCCATGCGTTTTGCCGATATGCTGGCCAAGGCCGATATGCCCAAGGCCACGCTGCATCGCCTGCTCTCGGCCCTCATTGAACATGGGCTTTTGCGCCTGGACGACCGCGACCGCACCTACCGCCTCGGCCTGCGCCTGCTGGAATTTGCCCATAAGGCTTGGTCGGAATTCGACCTGCGGGGCGCTGCCGAACCGGAACTCGCCCGCCTGCGCGAGCTGACCGGCGAAACGGCGCAGCTCGCCATGCTGGACGGGTCCGACGTCGTGATCATCGATCAGCTGGAAAGCGGCCAGGCGATCAAGCTCGCGACCGGTCTCGGCCGCCGCATGCCGCTCCATGGGACAGCCCTCGGCAAAGCGATCCTCGCCTTCCTGCATCCCGCCGAACAGAAGGATATCCTCGCGGCATTGGGCGCGCAGGAAGCTGACATGCAGGCGCTCTCCTCCCGTTTGCGCCTGACGCGGGCGGCTGGTTATGCCGTCGAATCAGAAGAATATGCCCCCGGTGTCGCCGGGGTCGCGGCCCCGATCCTCGATCCACGCGGCCGGGCGATTGCCGCCATCGGCCTCTCCGGTCCCGCCTTCCGGCTGGAGCACCGCCGCCTGCATGAGTTAGGCCCGGAGCTGATCGAGGCCGCCCGCCGCACCACCCATAATGCCGGCGGCAGTTTCATCTCCATAGCCCCGCTGCCCGCCCCCAATGACGCCAGCAACCAGGCGATCCGCTCTGCCCTGCCGGCGACCGCCTTCCTGGGCGAAGGGCCGATCTGGTCGAATCAAGAAAAGGCGCTCTATTGGGTCGATATCCTGGCTCCCGCCCTGCATCGTTTCGATCCTGCCACCGGCAATGACGAAGCCTTCACCATGCCTGCCCTGATCGGCAGCCTGACGCTCGCCAAGGATGGGCGGGTGGTGGTCGCTTTGCAGACCGGCCTGCATTATTTCGATACCCGCACCGGCGCCCTGGAACTGATCGGCCATCCGGAGGTCGAACGGCCGGACAATCGCTTCAACGACGGCAAATGCGATCGCGCCGGCCGCTTCTGGGTCGGCACCATGGATACCAGCGCCCAGCCCGGCGCCGGCTCGCTCTATCGCGTTACCGCGCCCGGCAGCGTCACCCGCATGGATACCGGCTTCTTCGTGCCCAATGGCATTGCCTGGAGCGCGGATGACCGCACCATGTATCTGGTCGATAGCGGCCGGAAGGTGATCTTCCAGTATGATTACGACCTCGGCCTCGGGAACATCAGCAACCGTCGCGTCTTTGCCGAGATCCCGGATAATACCGGCTCGCCCGACGGGATCGCGATCGACGCCGAAGGCCATATCTGGTGCGCCCTCTGGGACGGCTGGGCCCTCACCCGCCTTGACCCGAAGGGCAAGGTCAGCCGGACCATTACCCTGCCCGTCCCCCGCCCGACCAGCATCGCCTTCGGCGGCCCGGATCTCGCGACCCTCTATGTCACGACCGCCCGCGTCCGCCTCTCGGCCAGCATCCTCAATCAGGCCCCGCTGTCGGGCAGCATCCTGGCCTTCGAGCCGGGGGTGAAGGGCGTCGTAGAGCCGATGTTTGGCTAAAAGCACGCTGTCATCCCGGCCGAAGAGCCGGGACCTCGTGGCAACGCCTCAAACAAACCCCGTCATCCCAGGGCTTGACCCTGGGATGACGGGTAGACACGCCGCGTCGAGAAACCGAGATCGGCCACAGATCCCCGAATCAAGTCCGGGGATGACGGGACTTTTGACGGGAGGGCCTTGAGAAGGTCCGTGCGAGATCCCGCATCGCGTACGGGATGACGAAATAAGTAAAGCCGTCATCCCAGCCGCAAAGCAGGCCCCTCTCCTCCTTCTCCGCCTCAAGCGCCCTTCCCTGTTGACGCCCGAGCCCCTTCTGCATACCCTAATCAAAAATCAGAACTAAGTTCCATATATTGGAACAACATTGGAGGAAGCAGACTTGGATCGTATCGCGACGGTCGAGCCTTTCATCATTTCGGTGCCCCGCGAGGTGCCTTATCTCGGTCCTCTCGGCCCGGGCGAGAGCATCAACGAGCGCGGCTATCTGATCCGCAAGGGCAACCGCACCATCTATCCTTCGACGGACATGAGCGTCCTGGTGAAAGTGACGACCGAGGGCGGTGTGGTCGGTTGGGGCGAGACCTATGGTATTGCGGCGCCCCAGGCCGTGGTCGCCATCATCCGCGATTTGCTAGCCCCGACCTTAACGGGCAAGGACCCGGCCGATGCCGCCGTGCTGTGGCAGGATATGTACGACCTGATGCGGGTGCGTGGCTTCTTCGGCGGGTTCTTCGTCGACAGCATCGCCGGGGTCGATATCGCCCTGTGGGATGCGGCGGCCAAGATCGCGGGGCTGCCGCTCGCCAAATACCTCGGCGGCGTGCGGCACCAAAAAATCCCGGCCTATGTCTCCGGCCTGCCCAAAGGCACGCTGGCTGAGCGAGTCGAGCTCGCCAAGGAGTGGGTTGCCAAGGGCTTTAAGGCGATCAAATTCGCGGCAGCCGTCAGCCATGAAGGCGTCGCCCGCGAAATGGCGGCCCTGCGCGAGGCCGTCGGCCCCAACATCCACCTAATGGTCGATATGCATTGGAAGTTCACCGCCCATGAAGCGGTGAGCCTGATCGACCGCATGGCTCCCCATAATCTCTATTTTGCCGAAGCCCCTTGCGCGCCCGAAGACATCGACGGCCTCGCCCATGTCGCCCAACATGCCCGCGTGCCGGTGGCGGCGGGTGAGGAATGGCGCACCACCTATGAGGTGCGCCCGCGCCTGGAACGCCGTGCCTGTTCGATCATCCAGCCGGAAATGGGCCATACCGGCATCACCCAATTCCAGGCGATCTGCCATCTGGCCGAAGCCTTCCATGTGAAGGTGATGCCGCACGCAACCATCGGGCTCGGCATCTTCATGGCGGCCAGCCTCCAGGCCTCCGCCAGCTTGTCGAACATGCCTTTCCACGAATATCAGCACTCGGTCTTCGACAAGACCCAACGCTTCATCAAGGGCGACATGGCGTGCGAAGCCGGCTTCTACCACCTGCCGACCGGTCCGGGTCTGGGCGTCGAGCCCTCGGATGAGGTCTGGCACTATCTGATCGAGGCTTAAGCCGTGAGTTCTACCGTCTGTATCGGAGTTGATTGGGGCTCCAGCCATTGTCGCGCCTATCGCCTCTCCGCCGCCGGCGAGATCCTCGAAAAGCGCACCTCGGACACCGGTATCGTCAAGCTGAAGGAAGGCGAGCATGAGCCGGCGCTCCGTGCGCTGATCGGCGATTGGCTCAAAACCTATCCCGACGCGGCCGTGATCCTCTCCGGCATGGTCGGTGGGCGCGGCGGTTGGCGGGAAGTGCCCTATGCCGCGATCCCGGCCGATCCGGCAGCGATCCTCACCGGCTGCACCAAACTGACTTTGGGCGACGGGCGCCCGGTCCATCTTGTTCCTGGCCTGCGCCGCGATGGCGAGCGGCCGGACGTGATGCGCGGAGAGGAAGTACAGATCCTAGGGGCTGCCGTTACCGGCGACGCCACCGTCTGCCTACCGGGTACACACAGCAAATGGGCCACCGTCAAAGGCGGAAAGATCGTGGATTTCGCCACGTATCTGTCAGGCGAAATCTTCAACCTCCTCTGTCAGCATTCGATCGTCGGACGCCTGATCGTGGAGGCGCCGTTTGACGAGGCCGCCTTCCTGGCCGGTGCCGATCAGGCGAAGGAGCCAGGGCATTTCCTCTCCCATGCCTTCACGGCCCGTGCGCTCGCCGTGACCGATCGCATGCCGGCCTCGGCCATCCGCTCCTATCTCTCCGGCCTCACCATCGGTCATGAGATCGAAGCGGCTGCACCGCCCAGCGGCGCGTCGGTTCTGCTACTCGGCAACGAAGAACTCTGCGGGCTTTATGCTAAGCTGCTGGCCCGCAAGGGCGTTACAGGCGTGCCGGGTCCGGCCGAAGCAGCCACGCTGGGCCATTACCGCATCTGGCAGGCACTGGCCCAATGAAGACGCTGACCGCCACCCTCGCCGCCTGCCCGCTGGTCGCGATTCTGCGTGGCCTCACCGTCGCGGATTCCGAACCGGTGCTGGAGGGATTGATCGAGGCCGGCTTCACCATCGCCGAGATCCCGCTCAACCGGCCGGGCGCGCTTGACGCCATCGAACTTGCCGCACGGAACTATGGCGATCGGCTGCTGATCGGCGCCGGCACCGTGCTAACGGTCGAGAATGTCGATGCGGTGAAAGCCGCCGGCGGCCGGTTGATCGTCTCACCCAATTTCGATGCGGCTGTCGTCGCCCGCGCCAAGGCGCAGGATCTGATCTCCCTGCCCGGCATCTTCACGGCAACAGAAGCTTTCGCCGCTTTGAGAGCCGGGGCCGATGGGCTGAAGCTGTTTCCGGCCGAAGGTGCACCGCCCTCGGTCTTCAAGGCACTAAAGACCGTGCTGCCGCCGGGCGTGCCACTGCTGGCCGTCGGCGGGGTGACACCGGAAAACTCCCCGGCCTATCGCGCAGCTGGGGTCGATGGTGCCGGCCTCGGCTCCAACCTCTATGCCCCCGGCAAATCGATTGCCGAGATCAAGGCGGCCGCACGCGCTTATGTCTCGGCCTGGAGATCATGATGACCGACCCGCTTGTCATTACAAACGTCCGCCACTGGCTGATCCATATCCCCTTTACCGATGCCATCGTCTGGGGATCGGGCAAGCGCGCGGGATCGACGCGGGTGGTGGTCGAAGTAACGACCGCCGGCGGGGTCAAAGGCTATGGCGAGAGCATCGCGCTCCTCGATTTCGTGCCCGAAGTCTTGGCCAAGGTCGCGGCCCCGCTGGCGCTCGGCTATCCGGTCTCGGATGTCGAGCGGTATCATCGCCACGTGCTGGGCGCCGGCTATTATCACCATCAGCGCGCCGCCGTAATGGCGATGGCCGCCGTCGAAATGGCGATGTGGGATGCGCTTGGCAAACATGCGTCGCTGCCCCTGCATCGCCTCTGGGGTGGCACCTATCGCAAATCCGTCGATATGGTCGCTTATCTCTTCGGCACCGACCTCGATATCGTCGCGGCCAATGCCAAGCGGTTCCAGTCCCAGGGCTTCCGCAGCTTCAAGATCAAGATCGGCTATGACGAAGCCAAGGATGTCGCGCTGGTCAAGACCGTGCGCGAGGCGATCGGCGAAGGCGTGCCCCTGCGCGCCGACGTCAATGGCGCCTGGACCCCGGGAACAGCCAAACGGATCCTCGAAAAGCTTAAGCCCTACGACCTGACCTATATCGAGCAGCCCCTAGTGCTACACGATATGCTGGGCCATGCCGAACTGCGCCAGGTACAGACGACGCCGATCGCACTCGATGAAGGGGTTTATTCCCTGGAGGACGTCGGCAATGCCGTGCGGATGGGTGCGGCCGACGTGATCCTGCTCGACCCCCATGAAAGCGGCGGCCTCTGGACGTGCCTCAAGTCGGCAGCCGTCGCCGAAGTCGCGGGTATTCCGGTAACCCTGCATTCGGGCGGCGAGCTCGGGCTATCGCAAGCGGCCTACCTGCATCTCGCCTGCTCCATCCCGAATTTCCTGCATTCGGTTGACACCGAATATTACTACCATGCCGACGATATTCTGCCCGAAATGCTGAAGTTCGAGGCGGGCTCCATGGCGGTTCCGACCGGGCCGGGCCTCGGCGTCACGCCGGATCTTGATAAGTTGGAACGCTATAAAGTGGATCGGGTGATCGGCGCCTATCTCAACCCGGATAAGCCGGGCTGGTTTTCGGCCAAACCATCATTCTGATCAAAAAAGAAGCCCGGACTTGCGTCCGGGCTTTTCCCAAGTTTAGGGGAGAACTTTAGCGGCCCTGCAAGCCCATCGCGCGATCCCAGGCGCTGCGGATATGGATATCCATCGCGGCCTTCGCGCGTTCGGGATCGCGGGTCATGATCGCGTTGATGACCGATAGATGCTCCCGCATCGTCGGCACCAGCACGGTGGTATTCAGCGTCGTCTTCGACTGTTTGATCAGCCGGATCTTGATCATATTCACGCGGTAGGCATCGGCGATGATCGCATTGCCGAGGCTGTCGATGATGGTGACATGCATCGCCCAATCGGTTTCCTGGGCCTCATGCACCAACTCGGGCGAAATGCCACCATTAGCCTCCGCTTCCTCGCAGGCTGAAACGATATGCTCGTGGCTGTCGAGCAGCGTCTTCAGCACCGCATCAGAGGCGTCGGTCGCAAAAACCCCGACCGCCTCACGCTCCAGAAACAGGCGGAACTGGAAGGCATCGCGGATCAGGTTTAGATCGACATGGGCGATCTGCATCCCCCGCTGGGGCACGGTCTTGACCAGACCTTCTGCTTCCAGACGGGGAATGAGTTCGCGGATCGCGCCCAGCGGCAGTTCGGTAATATCCACCAGCTCGCGCTGGGAGATGAACTGGCCGGGCCGGATTTCATCCGCCAGAAGCGATCGGGTAAAGCTCTCGTAGGCCCGCCCACGCAGGTTTCCCGGCTCCCGATCTTTTCTGGCGGAGATACTCATCCGTTACGCGGCCTTTTCTGCAAATACCCGATCGAAGAACCCGCCCAGATGGGCGGTATCAGCGGCCGATATAGGCAGCAAAGGAGCGCGCACCGTCAACCACGACTTGTCGCCGGCCTTGTACGAAACCAGCGCCTTCACGGCCGGGGTCACCGGGTACTTCAGCACTTCGTTCACCATCTCGACCAGGGCAGCATCGTCCTGGCCCTTGTAGATGATGTTGCGCAGGCGGCCCGGAACGAGGTTGGCCATGCCGGAGATCGCGCCTTGGCCGCCGTCGCGCACGGCCTGGGCCAGCACACGTTCGTCGCCGATCAGCACCGCGAAATCATTGCGATGGGCGGCCAGCAGCTTCTGGCTGTAGTTCCAATCGCCGGCCGAATCCTTCACGCCGGTGATGACCTTCGGGAAAGCTTTGTAGAGGCGGCCGATCAGCTCGATCGACAGCGGCACCGAGGTGACCGACGGGATGTGATAGAGGATCACGTTGCGGGCGCGGTCGCCCAGCTTGTTGATGAAGCTGGAGTACCAGTTGAAGAGGCCGTCGTCCGAAACACCCTTGAAGTAGTAGGGCGGAGCAACGAGCAGCGCACGGGCGCCGGCGTTCAGCAGCTGATTGGCCTGATCGACCGCATCATGCAGCGACACGGCGATAACGCCGCCGACAACATTCTTCGAGAAATCGACGCCTGCGCCCTTCACGGCACCGATCACCTGATCGCGAGCGACCATACCCAGCAGCGGACCTTCGCCGGTGGTGCCGAACAGCGTGACCGAATCACACCCGTTATCGAGGCACCAGCGGACATGCGGCGTCAGGCGAGCAAGATCCAGGCTGCCGTCCTCATGGAAGGGCGTGACCAGCGCACAAGACAGACCGAAACGGTCAACTGATTGATTCACTTTGAATTTCTCCGAAAACAACCGCAACCGATCGCTGCGAACTGAGTAACATGTTAGTCAGATGTTTTTTTGTTTGCAACAAAACTGCGATGGCCTTATGGATTAACGCAACAATCGATCGGCAAAGGCTCGAGGCCTGCGCTACAAATGATCGTCAGCCGGACCTCAAACGAGTTCGGCGCCCCATGGGACAGTCCATTTCGGACGAGGAGAGGAAGCGATGTTCACTTCGGATAAATTGCGTCTTTCGCGCCGCCAGGTTCTGGCGTCGGGTGCTGCTGCAAGCGCCATGAGCCTTGCAGGCTTCCCTGCTTTCGGCCAGTCGAGCCAGATCAACTGGAAGAAATATGCCGGCACCAAGCTTGAGGTTAACCTCATCAAATCGCCGCGCGGCGAAACGCTGACGAAGTACCAGAAGGAATTCGAAGAGCTGACGGGCATCACCGTTGTCTCCGAGCAGACGCCGGAACAGCAGCAGCGCCAGAAGGCAGTCATCGAACTGACCTCGGGCCGCCCCAGCTTCGATGTCGTGCACATCAGCTATCACGTCCAGAAGCGCCAGTTCGAAAAGGGCAAGTGGTTCGCCGACCTCACCCCGTTCGTCAATGACCCGACCCTGACCGACGCCGGCTACCTGTCCGATTTCGCCGAAGCCGGCCTGGCGTTTGCCAAGAGTCCGGAAGGCGCAATCGGCGCCCTGCCGTTCTCGGTCGATTACTGGATCGTCTATTGGAACAAGGAACTCTTCGCGAAGAAGGGCCTGTCCTACCCGACCACCTTCGAAGAAATGGTCAAGGCCGCCGTCGCACTGACCGACCCGGCAACCCAGACCTACGGCTTTGTCGCCCGCGGTCAGAAGAACGCCAATACCCCGGTCTGGACCAGCCTGATGCTGGGCTACGACAAGTACGCCATCAGCGGCGGCGAGCTTCAGACCGACACCCCGGAAGCCATCGAAGCTGCCAAGCTCTACCAGACCCTGATGACCAAGGCTGCCCCTCCGGGTGTTGCCGGCTTCAACTGGGCCGAATGCCAGTCCGCCTTCCTGCAGGGCAAGATCGGCATGTGGTTCGACGGCGTCGGCTTTGCCCCGCCGCTGGAAGATCCGGAAAAGTCGCGTGTCGTTGGCAAGGTCGGCTACGGCATCATGCCGAAGGGCCCGAAGGCCCAGGCAGCTGCTACCACTGGTGACGGCATCGGCGTGACAGCTGCTTCGAAGAACAAAGAAGCCGCCTACCTCTATTGCCAGTGGGCCACCAACAAGCTGATGGGCGCACGCCTGCTGCAGGCTGGTGCCGGCGTTCCCTTCCGCAACTCGGTTCTGGCCGACGCGGAAGTCCGCAAGGGCGTGAAGATGCCGCCGGAATGGGTCGACGCCGTCGCCGGTTCCGCCAAGATCAGCCGCCTGACCCTCCCGGTCATCATTCCGGTGACCGAGTTCCGCGACACCCTCGGCGTCGCCCTCACCAACCTTCTGTCGGGCGGCGATGCCGCAACCGAACTGAAGCGCGCGACGGCGGAATTCAAACCCATCCTCGAGCGTAGCGAGAAGGCGTGAGCACTCTGACTTCCTCCTCCCCTGCCGCGGCTGCTTCCCCCAAAAAGGGGAAGCGGCTTCGGCCTTCTTATTGGCCCTTCATCATCCCGGCTTTGGTCGTGGTGGTGGGGGTCATCCTTTTTCCTTGGGCCTTCACCCTGTGGATGAGCGCCAATGAATGGCGCGTCGGTGAAGAGCAGCAGTTTGTCGGTCTGGCGAATTATGCCCGCCTCATGTCCGATACGCGCTTCTGGGAATCCATGGGCCATATGGCGGTCTACACGGTTCTGTCCGTGGTCGGCCCGCTGATTTTTGGCACCGCCGCAGCCTTGGCGTTCAATTCCAAGCTGCCGGCGCGCGGTCTGCTGCGTGGCATTTTCGTCATGCCGATGATGGCGACGCCGGTCGCGATTGCGCTGGTCTGGACGATGATGTTCCACCCACAGCTCGGCGTGCTGAATTACCTGCTGTCGCTGGTCGGGATCGGCCCGTCCGAATGGGTGTTCAACCCCCGGACCGTCATTCCGTCCTTGGTGCTGGTCGAGACTTGGCAGTGGACGCCGCTCGTCATGCTGATCGTCCTGGGTGGCCTTGCCGCCCTGCCGACCGAACCATACGAGAGCGCGCAGATCGACGGCGCCAACAGCTGGCAGCGGTTCCGCTACATCACCTTGCCGATGATCGGTCCGTTCCTGATGGTCGCCGTGATCATCCGCACCATCGATGCCCTGAAAAGCTTCGATATCATTTATGCCATCACCCAAGGTGGGCCTGGCACAGCGTCCGAAACGGTCAACCTCTATCTCTATAGCGTCGCCTTCACCTACTACGACATCGGGTACGGCTCGGCTATTGCGGTTGTCTTCTTCGTGATCATCGTCGCCCTGTCGCTCATCCTTCTCTACCTGCGCCAGCGCAGCGCCTGGAATGCCGGAGACACGCGATGAACGTCCGCAAGATCGTCAACAAGCTGGGCCTCGCCGTCTGTGTCTTCCTGCTGGTGTCGCCCGCCCTGCTGTTCTTCATCTGGATGCTGTCGCTGTCGCTGAAGTTCGAGATCGACAACGGTGCTTATCCGCCGATCCTGATCCCGGAACGCTTCGCCTGGAAGAATTTCACCGGCGTGTTCGAGAGCAACAGCTTCCTGCTCTACTTCTGGAACAGCATCATCGTCACCGGGTCGGCCACGATCTTCGCCCTCATCGTCGGCGTTCCGGCCGGCTATGGCATCGCGCGTTTGAAGGCTCATAAGTCGGCGGTCGTGATCATGATCGCCCGCATGACGCCGGGCCTGTCGTTCCTGATCCCGCTGTTCCTGCTGTTCCAATGGATGGGCTTGCTCGGCACGCTGTGGCCGCAGATCATCATCCATCTGGTCGTCACCGTTCCTATCGTGATCTGGGTCATGATCGGCTACTTCGAGACGACCCCGATGGAGCTGGAAGAAGCCGCGATGATCGACGGCGCCACCCGCTGGGAGATCTTCGCCAAGGTCGCCATGCCGATCGCCAAGCCGGGCATCGTCGTCGCCTTCATCCTGTCGGTGATCTTCTCCTGGAACAATTTCGTCTTCGGCATCGTGCTGGCCAGTCGCGAAACAAGAACGCTGCCCGTCGCCGTCTACAACATGCTGTCCTTCGAACAAGTGAGCTGGGGCCCCTTGGCCGCCGCCGCGCTGATCGTGACGCTGCCGGTCCTTATCCTGACCGTGGCCGCTCAGCGACAGATCGTTGCCGGATTGACAGCGGGCGCCGTTAAAGGCGGTTGAGCCTTCTATAGAAAGATATCGTCATGGCTTCGGTAAGCATCAAAAACGTCCGCAAATCCTATGGTCCGCTCGAGATCATCAAGGGCGTTTCCATCGATATTCAGGATGGCGAATTCGTGATCCTGGTTGGCCCGTCGGGCTGCGGCAAATCCACCCTGCTGCGCATGATCGCGGGTCTGGAAGAAATCTCGAACGGCGAGATCGCCATTGGCGATCGCGTCGTGAACGAGGTTCTGCCCAAGGAACGCGATATCGCGATGGTGTTCCAGAATTATGCGCTCTATCCGCATATGACCATCGCCGAGAATATGGGCTTCTCGCTGAAGCTGAAGAAGGCCGACAAGGGCGAGATCCTGTCCAAGGTGACTCGCGCTGCCGAGATTCTGGGCCTTGGCCCGCTGCTGGAACGCTTCCCGCGTCAGCTGTCGGGTGGCCAGCGTCAGCGCGTCGCCATGGGCCGTGCCATCGTGCGCGATCCCAAAGTCTTCCTCTTCGACGAACCCCTCTCCAACCTCGATGCCAAGCTGCGTGTGCAGATGCGCACCGAGATCAAGGAGATGCATCAGCGTCTGAAGACCACCACGGTCTATGTGACCCACGATCAGATCGAAGCCATGACCATGGCCGATAAGATCGTCGTCATGCATGACGGCATCATCGAACAGATGGGCGCGCCGCTCGATCTCTATGATAAGCCCGCCAATATGTTCGTGGCCGGCTTCATCGGTTCGCCTTCGATGAACTTCATCAAGGGCAAGATCGCGGCCGAAGGCTTCGCAGCCGAAGCCGGTGGCATCCTGCCGCTGGGTGGCAATGTCCCAGCCGCCTCAGTCGGCCGTCCGGCCGTCTATGGCGTGCGTCCCGAACATATCCAGATTGGTGACGAAGGCGTGCCGCACGAAGTCGTGGTGATCGAGCCGACCGGTTCGGAAACCCAGATGATCCTGCGTCCCGTCGGCCAGACGACTCCGCAGAAGGGCGGCCTCACCTGCCTGCTGCGTGAACGTATCTCGGCAAAGCCGGGCGAGATCGTGAAGATCGCGCCGAACCCGGCAATGATCCATCTCTTCGACCATGAAGACGGACGCCGCCTCTAAAATGACTCTGCCGACCCGCCCCTTGGGCCGCACCGGGATCCCGGTGTCCGTCATCGGTTTCGGCGCGGTGCCGATCGGCGATCTCTACGAGCGTCTTGACGAAGCAACGGCGGTTGGCGCCGCCGTTGCCGCGCTCAAGTCCGGGATCAATCTGCTCGACACCTCCCCGCTTTATGGCCATGGGCTTTCCGAAGCGCGCTGCGGTTCTGCGCTGCGTCAGGTCGGCCGCGAGGGTGTCGTGCTCTCGACCAAGGTTGCCCGCTGGATGGATCCGCACGGCGACCGGGGCAACGGGTCGGGTTATCTCGGCGGGCTGCCGCATAAGGCCGTGCTGGATTATTCTTACGACGGCGCCATGCGGTCGGTGGAACAGTCCCTGCTGCGCCTCGGCACCGACCGCATCGATATCCTGCTGATCCATGACGTCGATGTCTGGACCCACGGCAGGGAGATGATCGAGCAGCGTTTTTCCGAAGCGATGAACGGCGCCTATAAGGCGCTGGAAAAGCTGCGGGCCGATGGGACGGTCAAGGCGATCGGCGTCGGCATCAATGAAGCAGATATGTGCGTGCGTTTCGCCAAGGCCGGTGATTTCGACACCATGCTGCTGGCCGGCCGTTATTCGCTACTGGAACAGCCCGCGCTCGACGAGTTTCTACCGCTGGCCCTCCAAAAGGGCATCGGTGTCATGCTGGGCGGCGTGTTTAATTCTGGCATCCTCGCCAGCGGCCCAGTCCCCGGCGCCAAATACAACTATGGCGATGCCCCGGCCGAGATCTTGGCCAAGGTCGCCCGGATCGAGACGATCTGCAAGGCGCACAGCGTGGCGCTCGCCACGGCCGCGCTGCAGTTTGCTCTTGGCCATCCTGCCGTTTCCTCGGTTGTCCTTGGCGCCGCCAATGCCGGCGAGGTGGAACGCAACCTCAATAGTATGAAGATTGCCATCCCAGGCGCGCTATGGTCCGATCTGAAGGCCGAGGGGTTGCTCGGCGCGGATGTACCAGTGCCGGAGTAGACTATGCGTATCGATGCTCATCATCATCTGTGGCAATTGGCGCGCGGCGATTATGGGTGGCTGACCTCGGCCCCCGCCCTCGCACCGATCTACCGCGATTTTTCGATGGGCGACGTCACCCCGTTCTTGCAGCGCTTCAAGATCGACAAGACGATCCTGGTTCAGGCAGCCCCGACGGAAGCCGAGACGCTCTATCTGCTCGATATCGCCCTGCATGATACAAGGGTCGCCGGGGTCGTCGGCTGGGCCGATTTCGAAAGCTCGAACGCCAAGGATACGATCTGCCGTCTGGCCGCCGATCCGCTGCTGCTGGGTTTGCGCCCGATGGTGCAGGATATCCCCGACGATGATTGGCTGCTGCGCGACAGCCTGCATGTCGCCTTCCAGACCCTGCAGAAGCAGCAGTTGGTGTTCGATGCCCTGGTCTTGCCGCGCCACCTGTCGCGTCTTGCCCATGTGGTCGATCATTTTCCCGGCGTGACCTTTGTCATCGATCATCTCGCCAAGCCCTTCGTCGCTTTAGGCGCGCTGGAGCCCTGGGCGACCGACATGAGCGCCCTGGCCCGCCGCCCGAACGTCTATTGCAAACTGTCGGGCCTGATCACCGAGGCAAAGACCGGTTGGCGCATCGATGAATTGCGCCCCTATGTGAACCATATCTTGAGAGTCTTCGGCCCGAGCCGCGTGCTCTGGGGCAGCGACTGGCCGGTGGCGGATCTCGCCGGCGGCTATCGTCTGTGGGCCGAATCGACCGAAGAACTCCTGGCGCACCTCAGCGAAGGCGACCGTGCCGCCGTCTGGGGCGAAACCGCCACCAAAGTCTATCTGACCTCACGAGGAAGAAAATAATGCTGAAGTCGCTCGATCCGGTTCTGTCGCCCGACCTGCTGTGGGTCCTGGCAGCGATGGGTCATGGCGACGATCTGGCGCTGGTCGACGGCAATCATCCGGCCGAAAAGATCGCCCGCGCCACTGTCTCGGGCAAGCTGATCGTGCTCCCCGGCCTCTCCATGGCCCGGGCCGCCCGCGCCATTCTGACCGTCCTGCCGCTTGATACCTTCGTGCCCGATCCCGTGCGCCGCATGCTGGTGGTCGACAACCCGAGCGAAATCCCGGTCATCCAGAAAGAAGTCCAAGCGGAAATCGATCGCGCCGAGGGTAAGCCGACGCCAGCCCATGGTATCGAACGGTTCCCGTTCTATGATGCAGCTAAACAGGCGTTTGCGGTCGTCCAGGTCGGCGATCCGCGTCCCTATGGCTGCTTCCTTTTCCGTAAGGGCGTCATCGCTGGAGAGCTCTCATGAGCGAAACCCTCGCCGAACCGCGTTCCGTCCTTCTGCATGCGACCGACAATACGATCGTCGCGGTCGACAGCATTCCGCCCGGCACGATGGTGCGCGGCATCCTCTCCAAGGCCCGCATTCACAAGGGCCACAAGATGGCGACCGCCCCGATTGCCGAGGGCGCGCCGGTCTATAAGTTCGGCCAGGTGATCGGCTTTGCTTCAAAGCCGATTGAGCCGGGCGATTGGGTGCACGAGCAGAATGTCGCCGTGCATGATTTCGCCCGCGATTATAAGTTTGCCGAAGGTGCCCGCCAGGAGCCGATCCTGCCCGTCGAGCAGCAGGCGACCTTCCAGGGGTTCCGCCGCGCCAACGGCAAGTTCGGCACCCGCAATTACGTGGCGATCATGACCTCGGTCAATTGCTCGGCCACCGCCGCCCGCTTCATCGCCAAGGAAGTCGAGCGCTCCGGCATTCTCGACCAGTTCCCGAATGTCGATGGCGTCATTCCGCTGGTTCATGGCACCGGCTGCGCAATGGATACCCATGGCGAAGGCTATGAGGTGCTGAAGCGCACCCAATGGGGCTATGCCGCCAACCCGAATATGGCCGCCGTCCTGATGGTGGGCCTGGGCTGCGAAGCCTTCCAGATCGGCCGCTGGAAAGAAGCCTATGGCATTGTCGAAAGCGATGCCTTCCGCTCCATGGTGATCCAGGACATGGGCGGCACCCGCAAGACCATCGAAGCCGGCGTTCAGGCCGTGCTGGACATGCTGCCGCTCGCCAATAAGTCGGTGCGCGAGACCGTGCCGGCGTCCGAACTGATGCTGGCCCTGCAATGCGGCGGGTCGGACGGTTATTCCGGCATCACCGCCAATCCGGCGCTGGGTTCTGCCGTCGATCTACTGGTGAAACACGGCGGCACCGCGATTCTGTCGGAAACCCCGGAAATCTATGGCGCCGAACATCTGCTGACCTACCGCTCGGCCGACAAAGCCATCGGCGAGAAGCTGGTCGATCTCATTCATTGGTGGGAAGATTATGCGGCCCGCAATGGCGGCGAGATGAACAACAATCCCTCGCCCGGCAACAAGGCCGGCGGCCTCACCACCATTCTGGAAAAGTCGCTGGGCGCGGCGGCTAAGGGCGGCACCACCACCCTGCGCGGCGTCTATCAGTACGCCGAGCCGGTGACTGCCAAGGGCTTCGTGTTCATGGATACCCCGGGCTATGACCCCGTGGCCGCCACCGGCCAGGTCGCCGGCGGCGCCAATGTGCTGTGCTTTACCACCGGTCGCGGCTCGGCCTATGGCTGCAAGCCGACGCCTTCGATCAAGCTTGCGACCAATACCGACATGTTCAAGCGCATGTCCGAAGACATGGACATCAATTGCGGCGACGTGCTCGACGGCGTGTCGATCGAGGAGAAGGGTCGCGAGATCTTCGACCTGATCCTGAAGACCGCTTCGGGCCAGAAAACCAAGTCCGAGGATCTCGGCTACGGCGACGCTGAATTTGTCCCGTGGCAACTCGGCGCAACTATGTAAGACTATTCCTCCTACAAATAACAATCTCTTGGGAAGAAACATGGCTCAGCTGCCGATCGACGTTGCCCGCACCCTTCCGACCGACGGTTACGCCGGCGCCCTCGCGGGCCGCATCTGGCGCCCCGGCATCGGCCCGTCGGTGGTCGCAATCCGCGAGGAAGGCGTCTTCGATGTCAGCGCTGACTTCCCGACCATGAGCCAGTTGGCCGCCCAGACCAACCCGGCAGCGGCGCTTGCCGGCGCCAAGGGTGAGTTCGCCGGCAATCTCGCCGATATCCTGGCGAACACCCCGGTCGATGCCCGCGAAACCAGCAAGCCCTGGCTGCTGGCCCCCACCGATCTTCAGGTTCTGAAGGCCGCCGGCGTCACCTTCGCCGTCTCGATGCTGGAACGGGTGATCGAGGAACGTGCCCGCGGTAACCCCGATGCCGCCGCCGCCATCCGCGCCGAAGTGACCAAGCTGGTCGGCGATGATCTTCAGAAGCTGAAACCCGGCTCTGATGCCGCGATGAAGCTGAAAGAAGTCCTGATCGCCCAGGGCGCCTGGAGCCAGTATCTGGAAGTCGGTATCGGCCCGGATGCCGAAGTCTTCACCAAGGCCCCGACCCTGTCGGCCGTCGGTACCCTGGCGGACGCCGGCCTGCATCCGAAGTCGACCTGGAACAATCCGGAGCCGGAAGTCGTGGTGATCGTCACCGCCGACGGTCGCATCGTCGGCGCCGCGCTCGGCAATGACGTCAATCTGCGCGATTTCGAAGGACGCTCGGCCCTGCTGCTGTCCAAGGCCAAGGACAATAACGCGTCCTGCGCCATCGGCCCGTTCATCCGCTTCTTCGATGCCAGCTTCTCGCTCGACGACGTGCGCCAGACCGATGTGACCCTGGTCGTCGAAGGTCCGGATAACTTCCGCCTGGAAGGTACCTCCTCGATCTCCAAGATCAGCCGGGACCCGGAAGATCTGGTCGCTCAGACCGTTGGCAGCGTGCATCAGTACCCGGACGGTTTCGCCCTGTTCCTCGGCACCATGTTCGCGCCGACCAAGGATCGCGACGATGTGGGTAAGGGCTTCACCCATAAGACCGGCGATATCGTCACCGTCGCCGCCCCGAAGCTGGGCGCCATCACCAATCGCATGAAGACCAGCGACAAGTGCGAGCCCTGGACCTTCGGCCTCACCGCCCTGATGCAGAACCTCGCCAAGCGCGGGTTGCTGGGGAAGTAAGGAACTAACCAACACCCCGGGACAAAATCCCGGGGTGTTTTCCTAGACGCTCGCGTCACGGGCAGCGATTTCTACCCAAAGCTCGGCAGCTTTAAACTCGCCCCCAGCGCCCCAACAATCCTCGAGGAAGAGAGCATAGCCATCTTCTTCCTTCTTCCAGGATACACCATCCAGAACGTTCTGGTGGTTCCACCCTTGCAGTTCTTGATGACTGATACCCTTTAGGAAAAAACTGACTGTGGCGCCGTGGTCGTGACGATAAAACCCGTCCTCGCCCACAGTCGTACGCCAGGCATGGATGCGCACGATCGACGGCTCAGGATCTCGCCGCAGATCAATGCTGACAATTTCTGCGTCATGAAAATTAGGCTCGAAGCCGAACCAGTCGAGAAAGGTCGACCAACCGGGGATGCTTTCTTCGCTCATGACCAGACGGTAGAATGGCCTAGCCGCACATTCAACCCGGCAGCGTCTGATCGCCTGCCCCAAGCGCCCGCTGCATCAGTACCGAATCGAGCCAGCGGCCGTGCTTGAAGCCGACGGATTTGAAGATCCCCGCCGGCTCGAACCCCATGGCGGTATGCAGACGGATCGAGGCGATATTGGCGCTATCCCCGATGGCGGCGACCATCTGGCGCCAAGGACCCTTCTCGCAGTCTGCGATCAGCGCAACCATCAAGGCCCGGCCGATGCCCAGGCCCGCGCTGTCCTTATCGACATAGACTGAATTCTCGATCGTATGCCGATAGGCCGGACGCGGGCGATAGAGGCTGGCATAGGCATAGCCGACCACAGTGCCGTTCATCTCCGCGACCAGATAGGGCAAGCCCTTTTCCCATACAGACTGCATGCGGATGCGCAGGTCTTCGACCGTCGGCGGCACTTCTTCGAAGGAGGCGGTGCCATGCAGCACATGATGGGCATAGATCGCCTGGATGGCGGGTAGATCGGCCTCGGTGGCCTTGCGAACGGTCGGCATCTCGATTTCCCAAATGATGTAAGCCCAAGGTGCCGCACGCCTCGCCATAAGGAAAGCCTTGCTTTCTTATGAAATGTATAAGGATATCCTTTGCATGCGCGGCCTCTCGCTCGATCAATTGCAAACCTTTGTCGATGTCGTCGAAACCGGCAGTTTCTCGGCCGCCGCCGAACGTCGCGCGCTCTCCCAGCCCGCCATCAGCCAGCAGATCCGCGAGCTGGAACGCCGTCTCGGGTTGAGGCTTATCGAACGGCTGGGGCGCAAGGCGATCCCGACGGCCGCCGGCCAGGAACTGCTGGTGCATGCCCGGCAAGTGGACGGCAGCGTCACCACCCTGCTCGCCGCCGTGGCGCGCCACGGCAGCGGAGATGTCGGGCGCATCCGCCTCGGCATCGGGGCCACCGCCTGCATCTATCTGCTGCCGCCGATCTTGCGGCAATTGCGCCAGAGCATGCCGGGCCTGGAGATCGTGGTCGCGACCGGCAATACCGATGCGATGGTCAAAGCCATCGAGGAAACCAGTCTCGACATCGGTCTCGTCACCCTGCCCGCCAGCGGCCGCATGCTGGATGTGACGCCGGTGCGCCAGGATGAATTTATCGCCGTTGGCCCGAGTGGTGGGCGCCTCCCCGCGAGCGTCACACCGGGTGACCTCGCCGAACTGCCGCTGGTGCTCTATGAGCCCGGCGGCAATACCCGCAGCGTGATCGATGCCTGGTTCGCGGCAGCCGGCCATACGCCCCGCCCGATCATGGAACTCGGCAGTGTCGAGGCGATCAAAGAACTGGTGGGTGCCGGCCTCGGCTATACGATCCTGCCGGCGATGGCGGTGAAGAGCGCGCCCACTCTCGACGTCCGCCCTCTCGCCCCGCCCTTGAGCCGTACGCTGGCGCTGGTCCTGCGCAAGGACAAGCCGGTCACGAAGGCATTGCGCGCGCTGATGGTGGGGCTAAGCGGCTAGGCATATTTCCCGGCCAAATAAGCCAAATACGGCGCCGGATCGAGCGTGCGGCCGGTGGCATTTACCAGCAATTCGTCACGGGTATAGCGGCGGCCGTGCTGCCAGATCTTCTCGCGCAGCCAACCGGCAAGGCGGGCATAGTCGCCCTTAGCCAAAGCCGCATCGATATCCGGCTGCTCGGCCCGCAAGGTCGCCATCAGTTGGGCGGCCATCACATTGCCGACGGTATAGGTTGGGAACGACCCGAAATATCCCGTGGACCAATGAACGTCCTGCAGCACGCCGCGCGTATCGTCCGGCACATCGAGACCCAGATCGTCCTTGATCGCCTGGTTCCAGACGGCCGGCAGATCCTTCACGGCAAGACTGCCTTCGATCAGGCGGCGTTCGATGTCGACCCGCAGCATGATGTGGAAATCATAGGTCAGCTCGTCGGCTTCGACCCGGATGAAGCCGGGCTGGATGCGGGTGACGGCGGCGTAGAAATCATCACCCGTCACATCGGCGAGCTTGTCCGGGAACTGCGCTTGCAGCTCGGCGAAATTGAGCTGCCAGAAGGCGCGGTTGCGGCCGACATGGTTCTCCCACAGGCGCGACTGGCTTTCATGGGCGCCAAAACTGGTGCCACCGACGGCATAGAGCCCAATAAGGTCGGTCGCCAGCGTGGTGCGCGTATAGGCGGGATCGACGTTCTGTTCGTACATCCCGTGGCCTGCCTCATGGAAGGTCCCGAAGATCGAAGCCGGCAGGAAGTCGCGCTTATAGCGGGTGGTGATGCGCACGTCGTTGCGGGTGAAGGAGACTTCGAACGGATGCACCGTCGTGTCGAGCCGACCGCGGTTCAGCTCATACCCGAACTTCTGCGCCATCTTGAGGCCAAAGGCGCGCTGCCCCTCCTCGGGATAGTCGCGGGTGAGGAAGTCGGTGCGCGGCTGCGGGCGGGCCTGAGCGGCCGCTAGGATCGGCTTGAGGCCCGCTTTCAGCGTGCCAAACAGCTTGCCCAGCCCCTCGACCGTCTCGCCCGGTTCATAGAGCGAGATCAAGGCATCGTAAGGATGCTTCTCCCAACCGATGGCATCGGCATAGCGCCGCGAGAGATCGACGGTCTTTTCGAGATGCGGGGCGAAGATCGAGAAGTCGGACTTGGAGCGCGCTTCAATCCAGGCGGCCTGAGCCACCGTCCGCAGGCCAGCGCGGGCTTCGATCAGATCGCCCGACACCCGCCCATGATGCTCGATCGCGGCGCGTGTCTGCACCAGTTGCTGGTGGTCGGCCGCACTGATCGGCACCGGGCTCGTCTCGGCCTGCTTCAGAGCGGCCCTGGTCTCGTCACTCAGCAGGAGATCGCGGGCAAGACGGGTCAGGGTCGCGATCTGCTGACCGCGCGTCTCGGCCCCACCACCCGGCATCATGGTGCGGCTATCCCAGGTGAGCAGCGAGACGGCATTCAGCACATCGTTGACGGCGCCGATACGGGTCGACAGATCGGACATTAATTCACTCCACCATCTTCGAGATGACAGGCGGCGAAACGGCCCCCGGGGATCGGCTTCAAGACCGGCACTTCGGCCTTGCAGCGCGGCCCGGCAAAGGCGCAGCGCGGATGGAAGGCGCAACCTGGCGGCGGATTGAGCGGCGACGGAATCTCGCCCGCGATCGGCCGGAACGCGCCCTTGCCCGCCCCTAGTTTCGGCACGCTGTCGAACAGGGCCTTGGTATAGGGGTGGCGCGGATCGGCGTAGAGATCCTTGGTCGAGGAGAGCTCGACAATCCGGCCGAGGTACATGATCGCGACCCGGTCGCTGACATGGCGCACGACGCCGAGATCATGGCTGATAAAGATGGCGGTCAGGCCCAGTTCGCGCCGCAGATCCATGAAGAGGTTCAGCACCTGCGCCTGAATCGAGACATCGAGGGAGGCGACCGGCTCGTCCAGCACCAGCAGATCGGGCTTCATCGCCAGCGCGCGGGCAATTGCCACACGCTGCCGCTGGCCGCCGGAGAATTGATGCGGGAAACGACGGCGGTATCCGGCATCAAGGCCCACGCGGCTCAGCATCGCCTCGACATATTCGGCCGACTGGCTTTGGGTCACGAGGTTATGAACCACCGGCCCTTCGGCAACCGTATCGCCGATCCGCATGCGCGGGTTGAGGCTGGCGTAGGGGTCCTGATGGACCATCTGGATGCGGGTGGTGAGCTTATCGACCCGGCGGCCGGCAGAGCGGGCAACCGGCTTGCCATCAAAGCGCAGGGTGCCTTCGCTGGTCGTATAGATGCCGGCAATCATGCGGCCGAGGGTCGATTTCCCGCAGCCGCTTTCGCCCACTAAGCCGATGACTTCGCCTTTTTCGACAGTCAGCGAGACGTCGGTGACGGCGCGCACCACTTCGGGCTTGGCGCCGCCGGTGAGATACCCGGCCAGCTTCTCGCCCAGGCTCGGCTGCTTGGTGAAGCGCTTGGTGACATGCTCGAGGGTCAGGAGAGCTTCAGGCATCACGGCACCGGATGATGGCAAAGGGCGGTGCGGCCGCCGGGGAAACTGACATAGGGCGGCGGGCTTTCGCACAGCGCCGTTGCCTTTGGGCAGCGGTTGCGGAACGAGCAGCCGGTCGGCAGCTTGCCCAGCGACGGGGTCGATCCGAGGATCTGCGGCAGCGGGCCACCCGGTTCATGCTGGCTCGGCACCGAAGCGAGCAGCCCCGCCGTATAGGGGTGATGCGGATGGGCGATCACATCGGCCGCCGCCCCGCGTTCCACCACCTTGCCGGCATACATGACGCAGATATCGTCGGCGAGGCTGGAGACCACTGCCAGATCATGAGTGATCCAGACGAAGGCCGTGCCGGTCTCATCGGCCAGACGCCGCACCTCGGCCAGGATCTGACCCTGGATCGAGACATCGAGCGCGGTCGTGGGTTCGTCCGCGATGATGACCGACGGCTTATGCAGCAAGGCCGTGGCAATCGCCACACGCTGACGCATGCCGCCCGACAGCTGATGGGGATAGGCATCGAGCCGCTCTTCGGGCGAGGGAATGCCGACGATGGCCAGGGCATCGCGTGCCCGGGCCAAGGCGGCTTTCTTCGACACCTTATCGTGCGCCCGGACGGCGGCCGCCATCTGGGTCCCGACTTTCAGGACCGGGTTGAGGGTCATCATCGGATCCTGGAACACCATCGCAACCTGCTTGCCGCGATAGCGCCGGATCTCCGACTGTTTCATACCCACAAGGTCGGTGCCATCCAGCAGCACCTTGCCGCCGGCGATCTTCCCCGGTGCCTCGATGAGGCCCAGGATCGAATAACCGGTGACACTTTTCCCAGAGCCCGATTCGCCCACCAGGCCGAGGATACGGCCGGGTTCGACGGTGAAGCTCACCCCATCGACCGCGCGCAGCACGCCGGCCTTGGTGTGGAATTCGGTCTGGAGGTTTTCGACGATGAGCGCGCTCATTTGCTGCGCCTCGGATTAAGGATGGTGCGGACCTGATCGCCCACCAGATTGATCGCGACCACCACCACCATCAGGGCGATGCCGGGATAGATCGAAATCCAGTAGCGGCCCGACAGGAGATACTGGAAGCCGTTGGAGATCAACGAGCCGAGCGACGGGGTCGTCAGCGGCAGGCCAAGACCCAAGAACGAGAGGGTCGCTTCCAGCGCGATGGCATTGGCAACCTGCACCGTTGCCACCACGATCAGCGGCGGCAGGGCGTTCGGCAGCAGATGTTTGAACAGCACGCGGTAGGCCGGCAGCGGGGTCGACATCGCTGCCTCGATATAATCCTTGCGCCGCTCGGCACTCGCAGCCCCATGGGTGGTGCGGGCAAAATAGGCATATTGCGCGGTCACCAGGGCGGCGACGAGCTGCATCAGCCCCTGCCCCAGCAGCGCGACCAGCACCAGCGCCAAGAGGATCGCCGGCAGCGAGAGCTGCAAATCGACGATACGCATAATGATCGCCTCGGTCCGCCCACCATAATAGGCGGCGAGCAGACCGATGGTGGCGCCGAAGCAGAAGGCAACCGCCCCCGCCATCAGGCCGATCAGGAAACTGACGCGCAGCCCATAGAGAATGGCGGAGAAGAGATCGCGCCCGGCGCTGTCGGTGCCAAGGATATGGGTATAGCCACCCGAGCCAACCTCGCCCGGCGGCAGACGCGCATCGAAGAGATCGAGGGCACTCTGGTCATAGGGGTTCTGCGGCGCGATCAGCGGGGCCAGGAACGCCAAGCCCAGCGCCGTGACAATCACGATCAGCGCAGCAACGGCGACCCAATTCTGGCGATAATCATCCCAAAAGGCGGAAAGCCGCTGACGCCAGCCTTCGCCTTCAAGCAGAGGTACGGCGCTCATGCGGCCCCCTTGGTACGGATGCGGGGGTCAAGCTTGCCGTAGGTCAGATCGACGGCGAGGTTGATCAACACAAACAGCAGCACGACGAGAATGAGGTAGGCCACCATCACAGGTCGATCTAGCGTGGTGATGCTGTCGATGATCAGCTTGCCCATGCCCGGCCAATTGAAGATCGTCTCGGTCACCACGGCAAAGGCCAGGGTGGCGCCGAATTCGAGGCCGAAGACGGTGACGATGGGGATCGAGATGTTTTTCAGCACATGCAGACCGATGACCTGACGTTCAGGCAGGCCTTGGGCACGGGCAAAGCGCACATAGTCGCTGCCCATCACCTCCTGCATCCCGGCACGGGTCAGACGGATCAGCAGGCCCATCTTGAAGAGCGACAGGTTGATCGCGGGCAGGATCATGTGGCTGAGGCCGTCGAGCGTAGCAAGCGAGGTCGGGATGCCGAGAATAGACCCCACCTCCCCGCGCCCACCGGACGGCAGCAGGCCGAGTTCGACCGCAAAGACCATGATCAGCAGCAGGCCGATCCAAAAGGTCGGCACCGAAAACCCGAGGGTTGAGAAAGCCATGATCGCTTTGGCGGCGATGCTGTCAGGCCGATAACCCGCCCAGATACCCAGCGGAATACCGACGCAGGTGGCGATCACCATGGCCGAGAGCGCAAGCTCGAACGTTGCCGGGAAGCGCGACCAGATAAGGCTTAGGACCGGCAAGCGATAAATGAAGCTTTCGCCAAAATCGCCCGTCAGGATCGATTTAGCGAAATAGCCATATTGCACGATCAGGGATTGATCGAAGCCGTAGCGCTTGATCAACGCTTCGCGCAGCGCCTGATCGGCACCGGGATCGATCATCACATCGATCGGATTGCCGATAGCATACACGCCGATGAAGACCAGGATCGACATCACGACGATCACGGCCGCGGCTTGCAGCACCCTTTGAAGAAGAAAACCCAGCATCGTCCCATCAGACCATAAGGAAGGTAGGCGACCCGTTTTTGTGAAAGATCCCCCGCCGCTCGGGTCAGCGACGGGGGTTGGTCAGCCCAAGAAGGAGGGTATTACTTCTTCGGCTTGATCAGGTGAGCCAAGGTTTCCTGGTCAACACGCGGCGCAAAGGTCAGTGCGTCCTTCTTGCCGGCCCAGACCGTCTGCAGAATGACCGTCGGGATCAGGGCACGGTCGTTCATCGAGACTTCAGAGACCTTCTCGAACAGGGCACGACGCTTCGTGTCATCCAATTCACGGGCGCCGTCTTCCAGCAGCTTGTCGAGCTCCGCATTGACGTAACCCGACTTGTTGAAAGCGCCGAGGCCGGTCTTTTCGTCGGCCGAATGCACCAGCGAACCGTAGGTGTAAGATGCTTCACCCGTGACGGTGCCCCAGCCAGACATCCATAGGCTGAATTCGCCCTTCTGCTGAGCCGGGAAGAAGACAGTCCCGTTCAGCGCCTGGGCATTGATCTTCAGGCCTGCACGCGCCCACATCTGCCCCAACGCTTCGCAGGTCGCGGCATCGCCGGCCAAACGGTTATTGGTGCAGGCGAAGTCGAGCTCGAAGCCCTTCGGATAGCCGGCTTCCGCCAGCAGCGCCTTAGCCTTGTTCAGGTCATAGGGGCGTTCCGGCAGGTTCTTTGAGGCACCAAAAAAGGTGACCGGCATCAGCTGATTGGCAGGCTTGCCGAGGCCTTCTAGCACCACACGCACCAGGGTCTTGCGGTCGATCGCAAGATCCAGCGCCTCGCGAACCTTCGGGTCGCGCAGCGGGTTGGCGTCGATTTCTTTGCCGTCGACCTTGGCCTTCTTCGGCAGGGTCTCTTTGACGTTCGGCGTGATGTTCAGGATATAGACCGAGTCGGCGATGAAGGTATCGACGCTCTTGTCTTTCTGAAGGGCCTGATAATCCGTCGCCGGGACGTTGGCGATCAGATCGACCTGACCCGATTTGAGGGCCGCGACACGCGCCGCATCATTCGGGATTTCCTTGCGGATCGTCTTGGCCCAGGCAGGTTTCTCACCCCAATAGGCATCATTGCGTTCAGCAACGAAATCGCCTTTAGGCTCCCAGGACACAAACTTGAACGGGCCGGTGCCGATGGCAGCCTTACCCGAATTGAACTGTTCGTTTCGAGCGTCCGCACCAATCGAGTGAGAGACCACGAAGAGACGGATGAAATCATTCGGCAACGCCGCCGCCGGACCGTTGGTCTGGACATGCAGGGTGTATTTATCGACAACCGAAACCGACTTCACCCGCTTGGTGTAGATCGTCATCGACATCGGGCCGGTCACGACCGGGATACGCTCGATCGAGAATTTCACATCCTCGGCGGTCAATTCGGACCCGTCGTGGAATTTGACGCCTTCCCGGATCTTGAATTCCCACACGTCGTCCGCAACCGGCTTCCACGAAGTTGCCAGGGCCGGCTTCAGCTGCAGGTTCTCGTCAACACCGATCAGGGTGTCGAAGATATGTCGCAGGGTTTCCGTCTGGCTGCCCAGGGTCGACCAATGCGGATCGATAGAATCAGGACCGGCGCGCACGCCGACGGTCAGAGTCTGGGCCAGCACACCACCCGAAAGCGACGTACCGAGAACCAGCGCCGCGGCAATCAAACCCCCGCGAACGAAATTTCGTTTCATTCGATCAACTCCCCTTGATCCGAAGATGGCTTTAGACGCAAGCTGTACTTATCGAATGTAACGGTAGGTCGCATTTTCGCCACAAGTCAACAGGGATGACGCCAGTTTTGCCGCTAGAAAAAGCAGAGCCGGACAACAACCGTACTAACAGCTTAGAACGGGCGCAGAATGACCGTTTTCTGAGCAGCTTGACCGGTACGCTCGATAAATCCCTGCCGGTGCCAGTGGGGACACAGCTTTTTGGGCTCATCCAATTCGGCATTGCCTTGGGTGAACTCCCGGCCGGATTCCGCCTGCCGTCGGTGCGCGATCTCGCCAGCCACCTCGGCATCGCACCGATGACCGTTTCGACCGTCTATGCCGACCTGCGCAAGCTGGGCCTCATCGAGGCGCGGCCCGGATCGGGCACCTTCGTTGCGGCCCTGGTGAAGGAAGATCGCGGCCGGGTGTCCGCGATGCGCAAACTGCAAAAGAAGCTCGACAGCGTCTTTACCGAAGCCGAGGCCATGGGGCTTTCGGCCGCCGATGTCGCATCCCTGATCTCCGCCCGCATGGCGCGCGGCAAGGCGGTGCAGGAACGCCCACTTAGCCTCGTCATGATCGGCAATTTTATCGAAACCACCTCGGTCTATGCCGAGCGCGTGACGGCCTATCTCGGCCTTGCCGATACCATCAGCGTTACGACCTTCACCGCCCTACAACAAGGTGCGCGCTTTCCCCATCCGGCCGACATCTGCATCACCCACGCCAACCGGCGTGGCGAAGTGGAAGCCTTTGCCCCGCACGGCGTGCCGGTGGTCGGCCTCAGCTATATCCCGTCCGAAGAAACGCGCGCTCGCCTCGCCTCGCTCGATCCCGAGGCCCATGTCTGCGTGGTGTCGGTCTTTGCCGAATTCATGGCGCTGATGAAGCCGGGCGTGCTGCGGTTCGCGCCCCATGTCGCCGAGATCGACGTCCGTATGATCGATGATCCGGCGCTGGATCAGGTTTTGAACTGGGCCGATGTCGTGATCTATGCGTCCGGCCTTGAAAGCGAGTTGCTGCCCCGCCTGCCCGATGGGCGCGAGGCTTTTGAATATCGTCACGTTCCCGATCCCCACTCGATCCGCACCGTCTTGCTGCCGGTGCTGGAGCGCCTGCGGGCGGGCATGCCTTATCTGGAGGAAAGTCTTTGAAAATCTCCGACGCCAATTGGTTCCAGGTCGAAGAATACTTGAAGCACGACGACCGGGCCGTGCTGCCGCTCGGCTCGACCGAACAGCATGCTTACCTCAGCCTCTCGGTCGACAGCATCCTCTCTGAAAAGGTCTCAGTCGATGCAGCTGAACCCTTGGGAATCCCGGTCTTCCCGGCCCTGCCCTTTGGCATCACGCCCTATTTCATGTCTTATCCCGGCACAATTTCACTGAAAGCCGCGACATATATGCAAGTTGTCCGCGACATGCTGGACAGCCTCTATACGACCGGGTTCCGCCGCATCCTGATCGTCAACGGCCATGGCGGCAATTCGCCGGTGCAGCCCGTCACGATGGAATTCATGACCGCCAATCCCGGTACCCGGGTGAAGTTCCACAATTGGTGGAACTCGCCTAAGACCTGGGCCAAGGTCAAAGAGATCGATGCGGTCGCGAGCCACGCCTCCTGGATGGAAAACTTCCCCTGGACCCGCATTGCCGGCATTGAGCAGCCAACCCAGCGCAAACCCTATGTACCGTTTGATAAGCTGAAAGATCGTGGCCCGGACGGCGTGCGCGAGATCATCGGCGACGGCAATTACGGCGGCCTCTATGAACGGTCGGACGAAGACATGAACGCCGTCTGGTCGGTCGCAGTCGAAGAGACCCGCAGCCTGCTGGAGGATTGGTCGTGAGCGCCGATCCGATCCTGATCTGGGGCGCCGGCGCCGTCGGCGGCACGCTCGGCGCCTATATGGCGCGGGCCGGCGAAGAAGTGGTGATGGTCGATATCGTCGCCGAGCATGTCGCGGCAATGAATAAGGATGGCCTTACCCTCGAAGGGCCGGTCGAAGCCTTCAATCAGCCGATGCGGGCCTTCACGCCCACACAGCTGAAAGGCAAATACCGCCGCATCATTCTGGCGGTCAAAGGCCATCACACCGAAGGCGCGGTCGCGGCCCTGACGCCGTTCCTGGCCGACGACGGCTTTGTACTATCCGCCCAGAACGGTCTCAATGAGGTGACGATCGCCGAGATGATCGGCGCTCACCGCACCATCGGCTGCTTTGTGAATTTCGGTGCCGATTGGCTCGAGCCGGGCAAGATCCTGCTGGGTAATCGCGCTGCCGTGGCGGTGGGCGAGCTCGATGGCTCCACCACCGCGCGCCTGAAAGACATGCACCGGCTGCTGGCGATCTTCGAGCCCCGCGCGGTGATGACCGACAATATCTGGGGCTATCTCTGGGGCAAGCTCGGCTATGGCGCGATCCTGTTTGCGACGGCGCTGACCAATGGCTCGATGACCGAGAATCTGGAAAGCGCCGAACATTTTCCGGTCTTCGATCAATTGGGCCGCGAGGTCGTCGCCACCGCGCTGAACCGCGGGCAGACGCCGCTGGGCTTCAACGGCTTCAATCCCGAAGCCTTTGCACCGGGCGCCAGCCTCGATATGTCGCGCGCCTCGGTCGCGGCGATGGCAGAACATAACCGTTATACTGCCAAGACCCATTCGGGCATCTGGCGGGATCTGGCGGTGCGCAAACGCAAGACCGAGGTCGATGCCCAGATCGCACCGATCGTGCAATTGGCCAAGGAAGTCGGAATCGACACTCCGGTTCTAGCCAAGCTGGTCGAGCTGATCCACGCCATCGAAGACGGCAAAACCTCCCAGGATTGGGCAACCCTCGATACATTGTTGGAAGCATGTACGATTTCTCCGGCCGCCGCGTCCTAGTCACCGGTGCCGCTCAAGGTATCGGGCGCGCCATTGTCCAAGGCTTCGTCGCAGGCGGGGCCGAGGTTCATGCCTTTGATCTTGATCGCGAGGGCCTCAAAACCTCCGGCGCCGCCGCGATCTATACCCTCGATCTTGGCGACCGGCAGGCGGTGCTCGATACCGTCGCCTCGATAGGCGATATCGACATCCTCGCCACCGCCGCCGGCGGCGTGCGCGGCCAGGTGAATCGCCCGGTCGAGGAGATCGACGAGGAGGCCTGGCATACGCTTTTTCGCGCCAATGCCGATAGCGCCTTCTGGTGCGCCCAGGCGGTTGCCCCGGCCATGAAGAAAAACAGCTGGGGCCGCATCGTCACCATTTCGTCGGGTGCCGGCCTGCGTCCTAGCCTGACCGGCATCCAGGGCTATAGCGCTGCCAAACACGCACTGGTCGGCCTCACCAAGCAGTTGGCCTGGGAACTCGGCCCCTTCGGCGTCACGGTCAATAGCGTGGCGCCGGGCTTCGTGCTCTCCAATCCTTCGACCCAGAAGCAGTGGGAAAGCTACGGGCCGGAGGGCCAGAAGAAGCTGGTAGAGAGCATCCATACCAAGCGCCTCGGCACCGCGGCCGATATCGCCAACGCCACGCTGTTTTTCGCAGCAGAGCAATCAGGTTGGATCACCGGACAGATCCTGTCGGTCGACGGCGGCCGGTCGTGACCATGAGTATGGTCGCCGCCCCGGATCAAGCCGCCAAGAACCTGAAGGCCACCGGGTTTCTGCTGCTGGGTTCGCTGACCTTCACGCTGGAGGTCGTGCTGCTGCGCTATCTCGGCGATCATGTGCCATTCGCGCAGATCGTGCTGTTCCGGGCCCTGGCCCAGATCCTGTTCGCCGGGGTCTGGATGTCGACCACCACCGGCCTTGTTGCGCTCAAGACTTCGCGACCGGGCATGCATGTGGTGCGCGGGCTCTTCAGCCTGGCTTGCTGGTGGCTCTATTACGCCAGCTTCGCCAGCCTCGGGATTGCGCTGGCGACCGTGCTTGCCTTCACTACCTCGCTGTTCACCGTCTTGCTGGCCGGGCCGGTGATGGGGGAGAAGGTCGGCCCCTTACGCTGGGCCGCCACCCTGATCGGCTTTACCGGAGTCGTGATCGCGGCGGGCCTCGATCATCTGAAGTTCGATCCGGCCGTCATCATGGCGCTTTTCTCGGCCGCCGCCGGGGCCGGGATCGTGATGTCGAACCGGCGCCTCTCCACCACCGAATCGACCCAGACCATCATGGTCTATATCGGCTTCGTCACCATCATCGGCGTGCTGCCGGTCGCGATCTGGCAAGGCGGCTTTCCATCCGGCTGGGATATTCCGCTGCTGGCCCTGAGTTCGCTTACGGGATGCTGCGGCATGTGGTGCAACATTGAGGCCTACCGGATCGGCGAGGTCTCGGCCATCGCTCCCGTTCCCTATATCCGCCTGGTCTTCGCCGCCCTGGCGGGGTTCGTGTTTTTTGCAGAAGTGCCCGAGTCGCGCTTCTGGTTCGGCGCCGTCCTAATCGTGGCCGGTGCCCTGCTGATCGGCGTGCGCCGAAAGAGTCGTTAGGAGTTTCTAAGGAATGACTGCCGATATTCCCCCCTATGAATGGCCCGAAGAACGTTGGCGCGCCACGGTCGATAAGATCCGCGCCGGCCGCAGCCTGAAGCCCGCCAAATGGAAGGCCGGGGCCCGCTGCGCCGTTGCCCTCTCCTTCGATAGCGATCACGACACCAACGAGCTTCGCGATGGCGGCAAATCGATCGGCCGCCTGTCCTGGGGCCAGTTCGGTAATCGCCAGGGTATCCCTCGCATCGAGCGCTTGCTCGACAAACACGACATCAAAGCGACCTTCTTTGTGCCGGCCGTCTCCGCCCTGCTCTATCCTGACGAACAGCGCCGTCTGGTAGCCGAGGGTCACGAGATCGGCATCCATGGCTGGATCCATGAACTCAACAGTGTGCTGGAGTATCAGGTCGAACGCGATCTGATGTTCCGCTCCGCCGATACGCTGGAAAAGGTGACGGGCGTGCGGCCGGTGGGCTTGCGCACCCCATCCTGGGATTTCAGTCCGAACACCATGCGGATCGAGCGCGAGCTGGGGCTGCTCTACGATAGCTCCCTCATGGCCGATGACGATCCCTATGAAATCGTCGAGGAAGGCCAGCCGACCGGCATCGTGGAATTGCCCGTCGAATGGATTCGCGACGATGCGGTCTATTTCAACATGAACCGCTTTGCCGCCTTGCGCCCCTATACCGCGCCCGAAACTGTCTTCGACATCTTCCGCCGCGAATTCGAGGGCGCTTACGAGGAAGGCGGGCTGTTCCTCCTCACCATGCATCCTCATGTCATCACCTACCGCTCGCGCCTCTGGATCCTGGAGCAGCTGATCGAACTGATGAAATCCAAGGGCAATGTATGGTTCGCGACCCACGCCGAGATCGCCGCTTATGTGAAGGAAGACGCGGGCCTGTGAGACGCGCACGCGACCTTGGCCTGGCTTGTGGGCGCGGCAAGCCGGGCGCCCTCAACTCCATCGGCGATGTCCCCGGCGTTACCGTCGGCCATGCGACTTTAGCCGATGGCGCGATCCAGACCGGCGTTACCGCCATCCGGCCCCATAGCGGCAATCTCTATCGTGACAAGGTGGTTGCCGGTTCGGTGGTGCTGAATGGCTATGGCAAGAGTGTCGGGCTGGTACAGGTCGCTGAACTCGGGACCTTAGAGACCCCGATCCTGCTGACCAACACCCTGTCGGTCGGCACCTGTTCCACCGCCCTGATCCGCCGGGCGATTGCCGAAAACCCCGATATCGGCCGCGAAACCGCGACGGTCAATTCGGTGGTGATGGAATGTAATGACGGGTTCCTCAATGACATCCAGGCCCTGAAGGTCAGCGAGGCTGATGCCCGCGCTGCTCTCGACACCGCCCGCGCCGACTTCAGCGTCGGGGCAATTGGCGCCGGGCGCGGCATGAGCTGTTTTGGCTTCAAGGGCGGAATCGGGTCGTCGTCCCGCAAGCTGAAACTGGATGGCGAGAAGTTCCACTTAGGTGTCCTGGCGCTCTGCAATTTCGGGCGCGCCGGCGATCTGACTTTGCCTGATGGCTTGCGCGTGGCGCCGCCCTCGGAAGCCGAGGCTGACAAAGGATCGGTCATCCTGGTGATGGCAACCGACGTGCCGCTGGATGATCGCCAGATCCGCCGCATCATCGCGCGCGCCGGCGTGGGTCTCGCCCGGGTCGGTTCCTTCTGGGGCCATGGCAGCGGCGATATCGCCATCGGCTTCACCACCGCCAACCGGGTCAATCACGACGAGAAATCGGACCTGATCCCCCGCCGCATCCTCAATGAATCCCGCATTGACCGCCTGTTCGAGGCCATGGCCGATGCGACACAGGAATCCGTGCTCGACGCCCTTGCTGCCGCTGACGCGGTAACGGGGCGCGACGGCAATTATCGGCCAGCTTTGGCCGCTGCTCTTGGAGAGAAACAATGAGCTTTTCCCTCGCCATCCATGGCGGCGCCGGCACCATCCTGAAATCCACCATGACGCCGGAAAAGGAAGCCGCCTATCATGCCGGTCTGACGACGGCCCTCAAGGCCGGTCATGCGGTGCTGAAGGACGGCGGATCGGCGCTGGATGCCGTGACCGCTGCCGTCTGCGCGCTGGAAGACGAGCCCCTGTTCAATGCCGGGCGCGGCGCGGTCTATACGACGGCTGGCAAGCAAGAGATGGATGCGGCGATCATGGAAGGCGCAGAGCGCAAAGCCGGGGCGATTGCCGGCATTCGCGGTCCGCGCAATCCGATCCGCCTCGCCCGTGCGGTGATGGAAAAGACCGAGCATGTAATGCTGATCGGGGAAGGCGCACTGGCGCTGGCCCGAAAGGTCGGCCTGCCGTTCGAAGAGGATGAGTATTTCTTCACCGAAGCACGCTGGAAGGCTCTGCAAGACACGATGGCGCAGCGCGCGAGCGGCAAGGAAGATCAGGACGAAAGCCGCAAACACGGCACCGTCGGCGCCGTCGCCCGCGATATCCATGGCACGCTCGCGGCTGCCACCTCGACCGGCGGCATGACCGCCAAACTGCCGGGCCGGGTCGGCGATAGCCCCGTCATCGGCGCCGGCACCTGGGCCGACAATGACAGCTGCGCCATCTCCGCCACCGGCCATGGCGAGCTCTTCATCCGCTATGCCGCCGCTTATGACATCGCTGCTCGCATGCGCTATCTCGGCGAAAGCCTGGAGACTGCGGCCGATCATGTCGTGATGAAGGTCTTGCAGCCGGTCGGCGGATCGGGCGGGCTGATCGCTGTTGGTAAGGACGGATCGATCTCTCTGCCCTTCAATTCCAGTGGGATGTATCGCGGCTGGGTCGCGGGCGACAGCATCGCCCATACCGGCATCTATCGCGAGGATGTGCGGACGGTCAGCCTCTGACCGATCTATAGGATAGATCGGTCACATTGCCTCCAAAGCCTTGGTGGCCGGCAGTGTGACCGATATCCGACCGATCTATCAGATAGATCAGTGCTTAACATGCTGGGGCTTGCCCTTGCGTTTGGTTTCCGCAAGGTCCTTCAGTTCGCCTTCCGACATCGACTTATACATCGATTTCGACGCGCCCTTGAGGTCGCCGACCTTCTGATCACCGCGCTTGGCCGACAGGGCGGCACCGGCGGCCTTCTGCTGGGCTTGGGATTTGGCGGGCATGATCACCTCCATCATAGGGGTTGAATGTGCCCTTAACGCCGGGAGGTTAGGCCGGGTTTCCTGCAAAAACCTCTGCCAGCTGCCGGGTGATATCGTCGCGCTGGAAGGGTTTGCGCAGGACCGACAGGTGCGGCGGTACTTCTGCCGTCCCCTCATAGCCCGTCACCAGCAAGACCTGCAGATCGGGATGACGCTCCTGGGCAGTTTTGACCAGGTCAGTCCCGCTCATCCCCGGCATCACCACATCCGCGATCAGGAGGTCGATCGGCAGGCGCTGTAGGATGGTGAGGGCCGAAGGGCCATCCGAAGCTTCAACCAACTCGTGCCCCATATCCGCGACATAGGCAGCCAGGACGGCACGCACCGTCGGGTCATCATCGACGATCAGCACCCGAGCGCGCCGGTCGGCCGGCATCGCGACCTTGGGTGCCCGCGCGACACTGGCCTGCTTGTCCGTGCGCGGCAGATAGATATCGACCGTGGTGCCGACGCCGATTTCGCTGCTCAAACTGACACCGCCGCCGACCTGCTGGGCCAGACCATAAACCATGGAGAGGCCGAGACCGGTGCCCTTGCCGACGTCCTTGGTCGTGAAGAACGGCTCGAACACCCGGCTCAGGATTTCCGGTGGGATGCCCGCGCCATTATCCACGACCGACACGACGACATAATCGCCGCCCGCCAAAGCCAATCCACCGTCCTCCGCTACCGTTTCCTGACGGGTGCGCAGGGTGATGGTGCCGCCGCTGGGCATGGCGTCGCGGGCATTGACGCAGAGATTGAGGACCGCGAGCTCCAACTGATCGGGATCGATCTCCACACACCAGGGAGCGGTCGAGAGATCATGTTCGATCCGGATCGTCGGCCCCAGGGTCGGCTGCAACAGCCCATCCATGGCGCCGAGCAGCGCGTTCACATCGGTCACTTCGGAACGGATGTCATGGCGGCGCGAGAAGCTGAGCAGCCGGTGCGTCAGCGAGGCGCCGCGCTTGGCGGCCGTATTGGCGTTGTTCAGCAGTCGTTCAAGCTTGGGATCAGGCGGCAAGCGTCCCATCGCCAGATCCAGGCTGCCGATGATGGCCGTCAGCAGATTATTGAAATCATGGGCGACACCGCCGGCCAATGTCCCGAGCGCCTGCATCTTGTCGGCCTGGCGCATGCGTCCTTCGATCTGCTTCTGCTCCGACACATCCCGCTCGATCGTGACGAGGTGATGGACCCCGCCCGACGGATTGAGCAGCGGCACCCGTTGGATATGCGACCAGACAGAAGAACTGCCGTGCCGCTTTTCGAGGGTTTCCTCGGTCGGCTTGCCATTCTCGATCGTATCGGCTTCCAGCGCGTTCAAGAGGTCAGCTTCGGCGTCAGGCAGGAACTCACTTTCGAACCGGCCCAGCGCTTCTTCCACGCTGGTGCCCAGAAGGGCCGCCTTGGCGTTATTGAGACGGACGAAACGCCCGATGCCATCTTTGAAGGAAACGGCCGAATCGATGTGATTGAGCAAGCCTGCGAGAAGCGAGCGTTCCAGCAGCAAGGCGCGCGACAATTCCCAGCGCCCGAACGCACCGGCCACCATGCTGCGCAAGGTTTCGGCATCCCAGGGTTTTGGCACATAACCGACGATGCGGGAACGATTGAGGGCACCAACCACCGCCGACAAATCGGCATAACCGGTCAAAAGGATCCCTTCGGCCTCGGTGATGCCACGCGCATGGCCCAAGAACTCCTCGCCCGTCATGCCCGGCATCCGCTGGTCCGAGATGATGACGGCGATTTCACTCTCGGCCCGCAGGATGGTCAGGGCTTCTTCGGGCGAGGTGGTCGAAAGGACGCGGTATTCGTCTTCGAGCAGATCCTCGACAGCCGTCAGAATGTCCTGTTCGTCATCGACGACCAAGATGACCCCACGTTGACCGGCCTGCAGAAGCTGCGACATCACAAAGTGCCCTTCAGGGGTATACTGATGGTGAAACATGCCCCGCCCTCGGGCGTTGCCCCCACCGAAATATTGCCATTGTGGGCTTGTACCACACTATAGGCGATCGCCAGCCCCAATCCGGTACCGGTCCCAACCGGCTTGGTGGTGAAAAACGGCTCGAAGATCCGCTCCCGCATCTCCTCGGGGATGCCGGGACCGCTATCGCTGATCTCCAGGATGTAATTGGCAGCATCCGTGTAGGTGTGGATCAGAATGGATCCGGTCCCATCGATCGCATCGGCGGCATTGCCGATGATATTCATGATGACCTGATTGAAGACAGCGGGCGAACAATGGAGATCGGCGGCGCCCTGATGGTCCGTCGTGACACGGATCCGGTCCGAGAGTTTGTGCGCCAGCAGCGCCAGAACGATATCGATCGCTTCGCGCACATTGATCGTCTGCGACCCGGCTTCATCCAGGCGGGAGAATTTGCGCAGGTTCAGCACCAGATCCTGAATGCGTTTTAAGCCCATGCGCATGGAATCAAGGCGCATGCGCGCCTTGGCGACAACGCCCACCGGCCCATCGACCGGCAGCTTGCCTTCGACATCGCCCAGCAGCCGATCGACCGTGCCCTGGTGGGCGATGATAAAAGCCAGCGGATTATTGATCTCATGGGCGATGCCGGCCACCAGCTCGCCGAGCGAGGCCATCTTGGCGGCCTGCACCAGTTTGGCCTGGGTATCTTTCAGGGTCTGATTGGCGGCCGCCAGCTCGGCATTCGCCTGACTCAAAGCATCGGCCATCGATGCACGCTCGGCCGCCGCAGCGGCGGCGGCACGCGCCCGGGCGATGGCCAGTTCGCGGGACCTGAGTTCGCCTTCGATCCGGCGATCTTCGTCCTGCAGAAGCTTGCGCCGCACCAGGGTTCGCAGACGGACCCGCAGGCTTTCGGGATCGATGTTCGAGGGGATGAAATCATCCGCACCGGCCGAAAAAGCATCCTCCAGGGTCTGCTTGGCCGAATCCCCATCGCTGCCGATGCAGACAATCTGAAAGCTCGGCGGCTCCAGCCCCGGCGCGCCCGTGACGTTGCGCAAGAGGCCGAGGCGCCGGCACAGTTCGATCCCGCCCGGATTGCCCGCCGACAGATCCAGCAGGACCGCATCCGGCGCGGTCTGGGAGGATGAGGCGACATTCAAGGCGTGCTGATCGTCGTCCGCAATCTGGGTCTCGTACCCTTCCTGGGAAGCGAGGTTTTCCAGATAAAGGCGCACGGTCGCGCTGTGATGGCGGATCAGGACACGGGCCCGGCGGAAGGCAACGAAGCTGGGCTCTTGCCCAGACACATCGCCATACTCTTCATCGGCCCCGGCCTGGCGACGGCGCAGCAAGGCCTTCATCCGCAGGATGATTAGGTCCCAATCGGCAGATTTCGCGACATAGGCATCGGCGCCGCTTTCCAGGCCCTGGCGCTCCAGGTCGCGCTCACTGGCTCCAGTCAACATCAGAACCGGGATCGCGCGGGTGCGGGCATTGAGGCGCAGCTGGCGGGAGAATTCATCGCCATTCATGCCCGGCAGATGAAAATCGACGATCACCAGATCGGGCAGCCGTTCATTGAGGCGCGTCAGGGCAGCTTCGGCCGAAGGGACCACCATGGCATTGAAGCCGCGGGCTTCAAGCTGTCCTCGGATCTGGAGGGCCTGGGTCTCGGAATCCTCGATCACCAGAATCCGGGCCGCACGCGGAACGAGCGCGACACTCATGCCCCTGGTGCCTGCACCAGATGCATGAGGCGCGCCGCAATGGTGTCGAGCGGCAGTATGGCCCGCACGCCGCCCAGGCGCACGGCCGCCGCCGGCATGCCATAGACGACGCAGGTCTGCTCGCTCTCGGCGATGGTGAAGGCGCCTGCCTGCCGCATATCCAGCATGCCCCGCGCGCCATCTTCCCCCATGCCGGTCAAAATCACCCCAAGGCCCCGAGGGCCGATGGAGCGCGCCAGGGATTGGAATAGAATCGTCGCCGATGGCCGCTGGCTGGAGAGCGGCGGTTCGTAAGAGAGGCGCATGAGATTGCCGGGACCGACGGTCAGATGCGCATTCCCAGGGGCGACATAGATATGCCCCGGCAAGGCCACTTCCTGATCATGCGCCAAGCCGACAGGCATCTCGACCAACCCGTCGAGCCAGGAGGCGAAGCCCTCCATGAAGGCCGCCCCCATATGCTGGACCACCAGGATCGGCACCGGGAAATCGGCTGGCAAGGAGCCGAGGACCTTCGCCAGCGCCGGCGGCCCACCGGTCGAGGCCGCGATCGCGATCAGGCTGGGTGGCAGCGCGGCCGTAAAGTCAGCCTGCGGCCCTTCCTTTTGCACCAGTTGGCGGGCCGGGCGCTGCCGGATCACCGGCACCTGGCTCATGATATAGAGCTGAGTACAGAGGGTTTCGGCCAGTTCCTCATAGCCGTCGGTCATGGTGCCGACCGGCTTTTCCACGACGCTCAAAGCACCGGCGCGCAGGGCGTTCATCGAGATCTTGAGCGAGCTGTCGTTGATGCTATCGGCAAACACCACGATCGGCGTCGGATGTTCGGCCATGATACGTCGAGTCGCATCCAAACCACTGTCACCCGGCAGACGAATATCCATCGAGATGACATCCGGGCGAACCCGACTGATCTCACGATAAGCTTCCTCGGCCGAAGCGACGGCCGCAACCAGCATTAGGCGCGGATCGCGGGTGATCAGGGCCGAGAGCAATTGCCGGACGACCAGCGAATCTTCGACGACCATCACCCGGACAGGGGTCTTCAGGCCGGTTTTCACAGCAACCGCCCGATGGTTGCCAGCAGGTCGCGCTGATCGAACTTCTGCTTGGTGAGGTACGCATCGGCCCCGAGATCGAGCCCCCGGCGGATATCGTCTGGCGTCTCGCGCGAGGTCATCAGGATGAAGGGCAGCACGGCCAGCGCGGCATCATTCTTCACCGCTTGCAGCAGAGTGAAGCCGTCCATACGCGGCATTTCAACGTCAGCCACGATGAGATCGATCAGCGCCGCGCCCGACCGCAGAACCTGCAAGGCCTCCAGCCCATCGACGCTTAAGAGCACTCGGTAGCCCTGGGCTTCCAGGATGCTCTTCTGGAGCGTGCGGGTGGTGATGGAATCATCGACCACCAGGATGGTCGGCGCCAGCACGGTATCGTCGCTGCGCGGCGCGAGGCCGAGGCCATTGGCCCCTGAAGTGGCATCCATCCGCATCCAGCGACGCACCAGAGCATCCGGATCGAGGACCAGAGACGGCAGCGCACCATCCATGATCGCTCCCGACACGACCTCACGATCGATGCCGATAGCATTGGCCTCGCCCACCATGGTCTGGCGCACATCGTGAAACGCATCGACAGCCAGGGCGCAACGGCGATCACCACGCCGAAGCAGCACGGCCTTCACCGTCTCTCCATCCACCGGTACCGCCGCTTGTGCGGCTCCTAACAACGAGGCCATTCCCATGATCGGGACCATAACGTCATTTCCCCCGATTTGGATCCGCGCAGCAGATCGCCCATCGGTATTTTCGACCGCCACCAGTGGCAGGCGCAGTAGGCGTTCCACGCCATGGGTCGGGATGGCATAGGTAAGGCCGCCGACATCTACAGACAGAACCGTCTGCCGCGATGCCTGCAAAGGTACCGAGATGATCGCCTCGGCCCCGGCAGCCTCGCCGGCTCGCAAGACGACAGAGCCATGCAGCCCCCGCACGACCTCGGCTACCACCGACAGGCCCATGCCACGGCCGGAGAGGCGATCGACGGACTGGGCCGTCGAAAAACCGGCATGGAAGACGATGCTGAGCAGCTGATCCGCCGGATAGTGCGGAGCGCCGGGGCGTGGGCGCGGCAGCAAGCCACGCTCGACCGCCATGTCCTGGATCTTCTCGATGTTCGGGCCCGGCCCATCGTCCCCGACGGTTACGATCAATCGGCCCCCGCGCGAGGTAAAATTCAGCAAGACGGCGATCTCGCCCGGCTTGCCTTGGGAGCGTCGCTGATCGGGAGCCTCGCCGCCATGGCCGATCGCGTTGCGCAGCAGATGGATGATCGGATCTTTAAGTTTTTGGAGGACCTGACGATCAACTTGGAGATCGAAGCCTTCCGTCGTCACGACGACATCGCGGCCCTCATCCCGCGCCATGTCGCGCACGATGCGGCCGAACTCGCCATAAACCGAGGAAACCGGCACCAGAGCGATTTCATCCACCTGCGCCTGCAAACGCCGGCTGCTGTTGCCTAGAATCCAGGAGGCACGGCGATAGTCGCGCGATACAGCCGACAGCCCCCGAAACAGGCCCTTCAGCTGACGATCGAAATCCCGCATGCCATCGATGTTGCGCGCCTTGGCCGACATCTTGTCCCAGCCGCGCCGCAGATCGCGCATTTGATGATCAAGGTCGATTAATGTCTCCCCAACGGCATCGACAGCCTGTAGATCGCCGCTCCAGTGATGCATCTGCCGCAGCAGATCTTCGACCTGATCGGTTGCGACGCGCAGATAGGCAACCGGCGACGCGGACGCCGTGGGCGGTTCCGGCGCAACCACAGCGGCCGGTGCAGAGGCTGGGGCGGGCTCGTTCAGCAGCCGTTGCAGTTCGCTTAAGGCCGCATCCGGCATCTGCGGATCTGTCCCAAGCGCCGCCACATAGCGCTCGATCGCATCGAGCCCCAGATGCAACCCCTTCAGCAGATCGCCATCAAGCTTGATGGTATCTTCCATCAGGCGAGCGAGGATGGTCTCCAGGCGATTGGCGACATCCTCGACGGCAGGCAAATCAACCGCCCGCGCCGCGCCTTTCAGGCTATGGGCACAGCGGAAGGCTTCCTTCAGATCGACCGAACGCCCCTTGCTGGCGGCATCCAGAACGGCACGGATCGCCTCGAGATGCTCGCGATGCTCGATATCAAAGGCGGCCAGAAGCTGGGCACGAAGGTCCGTCACAATGGCGATCCGCTACTCTATCGTCCCTTAGATCCGGTAATGGTCCGTCATCGACAGCAGCTGCTGCGAGAGGCCACTCAGGTTGCTCGCCGCACTATCGAGCTGCCGGGTCCCGGACGCCGTCTGCTGGCTGGCCTGACGGATATTCTGCAAGGCGGCCATCACTTGTTCGATGCCCAGCTGCTGCTGATTGGTCGAGGCGACGATCTGCTGGAAGGTCTGCACGCCTTCCTGCACCCGGCTGGTGATTTCCTCGATGGTGCGGGTGGAAACCTCGGTCCGCTCCTTGCCGGCAATCACGCGTTTCACGGCTTCTTCGGCCAGCATGACCGACGAATTGATGCCGCGCTGAATATCGCCCAGGAGCGAGCGCACCTGGGTGGTGGCTTCCTTGGCCTGATCCGCCAGCACCTTCATTTCGGCCGCCACAATCGCAAAGCTGCGGCCGCTTTCCCCCGCCGCCGCCGCTTCGATCGCGGCATTCAGGGCAAGAAGGTGCGAACGTTCGGAAACGTCGTTCACGGTCGCGATGATCTCGCCGATCGCGATGGTCTTCTCGCTCAAGGCGACGATGTTTTCCGCCACCGCTTCGCCCTGTTCGCGGATGGCATCCATCGCGCGGGCGGTTTCCTCGACAGCCCGCAGACCGGCGGTGCTGGTCAGGGCGGTCGCCTGGGCCGAGGCGATGACTTCCTGGGCGCGCTTGCCGATCTGGCTACCGGCATGGGTGATTTCATCGACGGTGGCGGCGGTTTCCTGCACGGCGGCCAATTGTTCTTCAACGCTGGCCGATTGCTCCTGGGTTGAGGCCCGGATTTCGGCAGCGGCGGCGTTGAGGTTCTCGGTCGCTTCTCGGCCTTGCTTTGCCAAATTGCGCAGCCCGACGACCATGGTGTTCAAGGTTTCGCCGAGGCGCCCCAGCTCGTCATGACGCACGACCTGGGTTTCGACACTCAGATCGCCGCGCCCGACCCGGGCGACAAATGCCATAAATTCGGTCAGCGGACCGACGATCGAGCCCCGGATCGCCATGCTGATAACACCAGCAAAAACGGCAGCAACCCCAATGCTGATCAGGACCGAATAATAGCTGGTGGCATAGATGTCTTCGGCCACCGCGCGGCCGGTATCGATGCCACGATCCACATCCGTCCGGGCTAGGGCCAGGGTCGCGAAGAAAGTGTCGCGCGCCGCGATATAGGCGGCGTCCGATGCCTGCAACGCCGGTAGATCATTGGCCGCGACCGCCGTGAACTGCCGTTCCGTTCGCTCTTGCAACTGGCGCATGTCGGTTGCCAAGCTCGAGAAGCGCTGGCCGATCTGGGTCCAGGAATTGATCCGCTCCGCGATCGTCGCCTGTCCGCGATATTGCGAGAGCAGCGCCACCGTATCGGCGATCGCGACATCGGCCTGCGCCGCCTGCTTGCGCCATTGCGCGACCCAATCGGTGGTCTGGGTGGTTACCCGACCGCTGGAGCGCAGCAGGAAATCATTCATCAGGGCTTGGCGGGAGTCGCGCATCTGGCGTTCGGCTTCGCGGATTACTTCGATCCGGTTGATCACTGAGACATCGCGGGTGGCGATGCTGGTCGCGGTCGTACTGACCCGCTCCACCTGATTGAGGGCATAGATGCCGATGCCGATCAGCATGGCCGTGATAAGGGCAAAGCCGAGGAGGATACGGTTCGCGATCGAAATCGACACGGCGGTCATGCTCCGAGTGTGGAAGAAGAAAGGAAGGGACGCAGCAAACGCCCCAGATCGATTAGGGCCGCCAGCGGCAGCGCGGGATCGGCAACGGATTGCCCATAGCCGCCGATGGCATCGCGCTCGCCCCCACCCTCGGCGATGTCGCCCGAGGCGACACGTCGGACATCGGCGGTCCCCATCACACGGTCTACCCGTAAGGCGACCGGAGGATTGACATCGCGCAGCAACAAAAGATGGCCGTCGGAGGCGGCGCCATCAACGCGATGGGCATTCAACGCGCCGGCCAAATCGAGAGCACTGATCATACGGCCTCCGCGGGCAAAAAGACCCAGGACAGCCGGATTGGCACCATTGATGGGCGCGCAGGGGCGAAAGGGCAGGACTTCGGCGATACTGCTCATCGCCAGACCATAGATGTTGCCGCCAGCTTCGCACATCAGGATGGGCTCGCCAGCAGCCTGCACATCCTGCGGACGACGGGCCAAAGCTTGGGTGCGCTGGTCGAGTAACTGCCGCTGGCGTTCAACCGCCAGGACTTCGATCTTTGCAGCGACTTTTTTGGCACGATTCTGCATCGGTTTTTTCTTCCCTACCGCTGCCGCTCAAGGCCGGCCGACGGACGGCGGTTCCTCACCGAAACACGCGCCAAGGCCCCCTGCACGATCTGTCGCAGGTTACTCGCCGTAAGGCCATCCCCTTCCGGCACCAGACTATCGTCGGACAAGGAAGCGGTGAGATGCGCGGCATTGGCGACATACCGCTGCCCCATGGCCGACCGAGCCGTCGCAATCAAAAGGAGGCCGAGATGTAGATGGGCCATCGCGAAGCTTTTGCGCAGATAGATCGCCTTGCGAAAAGCTGCCTCCGCCAAATCGGAATGCCCGAGCCCGTGTTGCAGCAGTCCCTCGTAATACTGCAGGTCCGCATCCGTTGGGCTGGCTTGAAGGCCCCGGTGGCAATGGGCGAGCGCCTCATGCAACTTGCCTAAGCTTAACGCCCCCCGGACGGCGACCAAGCAATCTTCGTCCAGTGCGCTTTCCCCAGCCGGCACCGGTACCACAATCACCGGGGGCTGGACTTTGGGAGGCTGCGGCGCGGTTTTGACCGGTGGCACGACGAACGCCGGCTGCGGGAGGGTAAACTCGGCCATTGGCGGCGCAGAAAGATCGACCGGCGGCAGGCGGCGATAAGCGACGGTGCCGGGCAAGCTGACCGTTCGCATCATCTGTTCGAATGCCGGGTTCGGCTCGGCGTGCCCCAGCAGCATCCAACCGCCTTCGCCGAGACAATCCCGCAGGGCACCGACGATGCCGACCACCACATCGGGATGGAAATAGATCAGGACATTCCGGCACAGGATCAGGTCGAAATCGCTGAACTGCAGGGGCGAAGAGCCATCGAGCAAGCTGAGAAGATTATGCCGCTCGAACCGCACGCCACCGCGAAAACGCGGACGCAGATGCCAGCTATTGTCAGGGCCCGGCGTGAAATAGCTGGTCCGCTGGTCCGCATCGAGCGAGCGTAGGGCCCAGCGGCCGAACCGGCCTTGCCGCGCGGTTTCAAGGAACCTTTCGTTGATGTCGGTGCCAAGAATGCTGATCCGCCAATCGCCAAAGGCATCGCCCAAAAGTTCGCGTAGGACGATTGCCAAGGAATAGGCTTCAGCCCCGGTCGCGCAGCCCGCGCTCCAAATGCGGAGGCGGCGTTCGCTGCTGTTGCGTTCGATCAATTCTGGCAGAATGGTCGTCCGCAGCGCCGCAAATTGTTCGCCATAACGAAAGAAGAATGTCTCGCCAATGGTGATATCCGCTTCCAGCGCCGACCATTCGGCTTCGCCGTCGCGGCTTTCAAGGTGGGTGAGATAAGCGGCGCAATCCTCAAACCGGCCAGCCGTCATCCGGCGCAGCACGCGGTCCCACAGCAAATCGTCTTTGTCTTGATAGTAGAAATGGCCGGTGCGGGCGATCACCCGCTCCTTCAAGGCCAAAAACGCCGTCGCCTTGCTCGATCCGGGACTTTTCACTCCGCCACCGCCCAGGCATCGATCCGGGCGGCCGCCGCCTGTTGAAGGGTCGCCAAACCCTGCCGCTCTGCTTCCAGCAGCAACCGGTCGAGGGCCAGCAGATGCACCAAACCGCCATCGAGATCCCATGCAGCCTGCACGGCACCATTGAGGCTCGCCTCGCCGCTGACGGGGCGCAGATCCGCCTCATCGTAACTGGCAAGGCTGAGCACGCGGTCGACCAGCAGAGCGACTGGACGATCGGCGAGCACCCCATCAACCAGCACCAGATGGCGATAGAAATCGCGCTCGGTCTCGGCCCGGCGGGCAGCTGCACCAAAAATGCGCAAGAGATCCAGAACACAGACGGCATCGCCTGCGATATTGGCAAATCCAGCGATGATGTCGGGGGTCGCGGGCGGGCGCCATAGGCGCGGCAGCGGCAGCAAACCGCGCACGGCGTCGCGCGGCAGCGCGCACCGCTGCTCGGCGATAGCAAAGACAACCAGCTGGCGGTCCGCCATTATTGCTCCCAAGCCCAGGATACGATGCGCATACTAACGGATCTTAGTCCGAGGGCAGACGCAAAGGGAAGACTATCAAGCGGCCGGATGCAGGGAGACCGGAGAAACCGGCCGACTACGGGTGCGGGCGATACGGGCGCAGAAGGCGATCTCGTCGGCCAATCGGCAGAGACGATCCTGGCGGGCCCTTTCGGGCAGCGGGTAAAGGTTGCTCGTTACCTCCAGGCGATATTCGCCCTTGAGACCGAAGGGGACCAGCACCCGGCAGGGAGCCGCGACCTCGCTTGCGGCATCGCGCACCATCAAAGGCTGCAGGACCGGCGGCTGAGCTGCCGCCTGGCGCGCCCATTGGCCAATCTGGTTGAGATGCTGGGCCGCAGCGGCCCAGATTTCCTCGCTGGCGGTGCGCGGATCGATATCGAGCGTCTGGCGATAAACTTCCGCCCCGCCCTGGGCAAGCACCAGCGTTACATCCGCCTGGTTTCGCCAGATCATCACCTTGTTGGCGCCGTTTTTTAGCTTCATGGACGTTTCCTCCCCAAACAAGGGACAAGCATTCTGTCAAAGCTGGAGCATGAGGTCAGCGTCTGAATCGCCGCTTCACAGCCTTGGCACGCATCTGTCCCAAGTTTGACTCAGAGAGCTGATCCTGAAACTTTAGCGGTTGCGAAAAGACCGTCGCATCGCACAGGCTGGCGCCCTTCGAGAAGGAGCCCACCGCATGTCCAACGTTCCCACCCTCGCCTTCAATGACGGCACCAGCATTCCGCAGCTTGGCTTCGGTGTCTGGCGCGTTCCCAATGACGAAGCCGCCCGCACCGTCGGCACCGCTATCAAGGCCGGTTACCGGTCGATCGATACCGCCGCGATATATGGCAATGAAGAAGGGGTCGGCGACGCAATCGCCGCCAGCGCTGTGCCGCGCGATCAGCTCTATATCACGACCAAACTCTGGAACGGCGCTCAGGGCTATGACCGCGCTCTCAAGACCTTTGATGAGAGCATGCAGCGCCTGCGGATTGATGTGCTGGACCTTTATCTCATCCATTGGCCCTGCCCGAAGCAGGATCTCTATATCGACAGTTGGAAGGCCTTCGCGAAGCTGAAAGCAGACGGTCGGGTACGCTCGATCGGCGTTTCCAACTTCAAGCCGGCCCATCTGGAACGGTTGATTGGCGAGACCGGATTCGTACCGGTCCTCAATCAGGTCGAGCTGCATCCGCGTTTCCAGCAGAAGGATCTGCGGACCTTCCATGCCAAACATAAGATCGCGACCGAAGCCTGGAGCCCGCTGGGCCAAGGCAAGGTGCTGGAGATCCCGCTGTTGGCCAAGTTGGCCGCCAAATACAGCCGAAGCGTCGCCCAGGTGATCCTACGCTGGCACATCCAGAACGGCGTGATCGCTATTCCCAAATCCTCGACCCCCAGTCGGATCGCCGAAAACTTCGCCGTCTTCGACTTCCAACTGTCGGCCGAGGATATGGCCAAGATCGATAGCCTCGATGATGCGGGCGGGCGCATCGGGTCCGATCCCGACAACGTCAATCCCTAAACCTGAAAGCGTAAAATGCCTCTGGCCCTGATCGCGCTTGCCGTCGCCACTTTCGCGATCGGGACCAGCGAATTTGTCATCATGGGATTGCTGCCCGACCTGTCCGCCGACCTCGGGGTGTCGATACCGGCGGCAGGGCTGCTGGTTAGTGCCTATGCGCTGACCGTTACCTTCGGCGGGCCGGTCGTCACGTTGTTTGCCGGCCGCATGCCGCGTAAGAAAGCCCTGATGATTCTCATTGGGATCTTCATCCTCGGTAATATCCTCTGCGCCCTTGCCCCGACCTATACGCTGCTGATGATCGCGCGCATCGTGACCGCCCTGTCTCATGCGTCCTTCTTCGGGATCGGGGTCGTGGTCGCGGCCGATCTGGTGCCGCGGGACAAACGGTCCTTCGCCATCGCCCTGATGTTCTCCGGTCTGACGCTCGCCAATGTCGGCGGCGTGCCGCTGGGTACCATGCTGGGCCATACCTGGGGCTGGCGATCAACCTTCTGGGCGCTGTTGCCGATTGCCCTGCTCGCCAGCCTGATGCTGGCCGTGCTGGTAAAGCCCAAGGCGCAGGACAAGCCATCGACCAGCATGATCAGCGAGTTCAAGGTGCTGGGACGCCCGCAAGTCGTTTTGACGCTGGTGATGAGTGCGACCATCTCCATCGCCCTATTCGCCGTGTTGACCTATATCGCCCCGCTGCTGGAAAGCACGGCTGGCATGACAACGGCTGAAATCTCCGGCGTGCTGCTGCTGTTCGGCGCCGGCAATCTGACCGGCGTCCTGCTTGGCGGACGCCTTGCCGACCGTAACCAGATGGCGGCGATCCTCGGCGTTTTCGCGGTGCTGCTGGCGCTCTATCTAGTGCTGACGGTCGCGAGCTATTGGGCGATTGCCGCCAGCGTGACCTTCTTCCTGCTGGGCGCCGCGACCTTCGCCCCGGGACCTGCCTTGCAGACCCGAGTGCTGGACTACGCCCAGGACGCGCCGAACGTGTCGGCCACCCTGATCCATAGCGCCTTCAATCTCGGCAATGCCGCCGGCGCCTGGGTGGGCGGTGCGGCTCTGACCTTGGGAGCCAGCTATGCGCAACTCCCCTGGATTGGCGCGATCTTCGGCGCCTTGGCGCTGGGTTTGGCTTTCTACGCAAAGGCCTTGGGTCAGCGTCGAGCGGTGGCATGATGGAGATCACACGCCTTACCGACGCAACGCCCGAAACCACTGCCGCCCTTGCGGTACTGATCGCGCAGCTTTCCACGACGGCTCCCGCCCCCGCGCAGGCCGATCTCGCCGCGATCCTGGCGTCCGACCAGACGGACATGCTGGTGGCCCGCGACGCTGGGGCGATCATCGGGATGGCGACGTTGGTCACGATTCGCACCGCGACCGGCCGTCGCTGTTTCATCGATGATGTCGTGGTGCTGGACAGCCATCGCGGGCAAGGCATCGGGGAAGCGCTGATCCGGGCCGCGATCGATTTGGCGCGCCAGCATGGAGCGGCGAAGGTCGACCTGACCTCCCGCCCCGAGCGCGAGGCCGCCAATCGGCTCTATCGCCGGATCGGCTTCGCCCAGCGCGAGACCAACGTCTATCGCTTGACGCTCGACTAGGCGGCTGCCACGCCCAGGAACTGTTGCAGCTCCGGGGTCTTGGGATTGGCGAAAACCTCCTCGGGCGGGCCGATCTCATGGACACGGCCCTGATGCATGAAGACCACGCGGTCGCAGACCTCGCGGGCAAAGCGCATCTCGTGGGTCACCATCACCAGCGTCATCCCCTCGCCCGCCAGCGACTTCACCACGGCCAGCACCTCGGCTACCAATTCGGGATCCAGCGCCGAGGTGATTTCGTCACACAGCAGCGCCATCGGCTCCATGGCCAGGGCCCGGGCAATCGCCACGCGCTGCTGCTGACCACCGGAGAGCTGATCGGGGAAGGCGTCGAACTTATGGCCGAGGCCGACACGCTCCAGCATCTTCTTCGCCAACTCCGCCGTCGGGGCCTTGGCGGCCTTCTTCACCACCATCGGCGAGAGCATGACGTTGCCGCCTGCACTGAGGTGCGGGAACAGATTGAACTGCTGGAAGATCATCCCGACCTTGAGGCGCAGAGCTTTCAGGGCCGATTCCTCGGGCGAGAGATGCACCCCGCCGACCAGGATCGAGCCGTCGTCGATCGATTCGAGCCCGTTGATACAACGCAGCAACGTCGATTTGCCCGATCCGCTCTTGCCGATGATGGCGATCACCTCGCCCGGTTCGATGTCGAGCGTGATCCCTTTCAGGACTTCATTGTCGCCGAAGCGCTTCTTGACGTCAGTGATGGCGATGAGCGGCATTGAGGCGCCTTTCAATGGTCTGGCTGGCTTTGGAAAGCGGCCAGCAGAGGGCGAAATAGATGAGGGCGACGACGCCATAGACGGTGAAGGGCTGGAAGGTCGCGTTGGTGACCACCGTCCCGGCCTTGGAGAGCTCCACAAAGCCGATGATCGAGGTGACGGCGGTCCCTTTCACCACCTGGACCGAGAAGCCCACCGTGGGAGCCAGGGCGATGCGCAGGGCTTGGGGCAGCACGACGTAGCGCATCTGCTGCACATAGCCCATGCCGAGGCTGGAAGAAGCCTCCCACTGGCCCTTGGCGATGGCTTCGACGCAGCCACGCCAGATTTCAGCCAGGAAGGCCGCCGTCCAGAGGGTCAGGGCAACGCTGGCCGCAACCCAGGGGGAGACATTGAGCCCAACCAGGGCCAAGCCGAAGAAGCAGAGGAATAGCTGCATCAGCAAGGGCGTGCCCTGGAACAGCTCGATATAGCCGCGGGCGATATGGCGCAGGGCCTGCGAGCGGCCGGTGCGCAGGAACAGCACCACCATCCCGAAGATCCCGCCGCAGACGAAGGCGACTAACGACAGAAGGATGGTCCAGCGGGCGGCCAGCAGCAGATTGCGGACGATATCCCAGAGCGTAAATTCGGTCATCGCACAGCCCTCCTGGCAAAGAGCCGATTACCCAGCTGGGTCAGCAGTTGGCGCAGCAGGAAGGAGAGCGCGAGATAGATTACCGTCGTCACGAAATACATCTCGAACGCGCGGAAATTGCGCGACTGAATGAAGTTGGCGGCAAAGCTCAAATCCTCGACCGCGATCTGGGAGACGACGGCTGAACCCAGCATGACGATGACGATCTGCGAGGACAGCGCCGGCCAGATGCGCTGAAGCGAGGGCAGCAGCACGACGTAGCGGAAGGTCTGGAGGCGGGTCATGCCGAGGCTGGCGCCGGCCTCGAACTGGCCCTTGGCCGTGGCCTGGATGCCGGCGCGAATGATCTCTGAACTATAAGCCCCGAGGTTCAGCACCATGGCGAGCGAGGCAGACTGCATTTCGGAAAGCCGGAAGCCCAGGGTGGGCAGTCCGAAGAAGACGAAGAAAAGCTGCACCAGGAAGGGCGTGTTGCGGATCAACTCGACATAGGCGGTGACGATCCAACGCCCCCACTTAGGGCCGAAGCTGCGGGTCCAGGCGCAGAGGATGCCGAGCATCACGCCGAAGATACCGCCGACCAGGATCAATTCGATGGTGATGCCGATGCCCTTCAGCAGCACAGCGGAATAATCGAGCACCGAGGAGAAATCGAAGATATAGCCCATGGCGCCGCCTAGCCTTTAGGTGATTGCCTGAAAATCAGGCGGCGAGCCGATGCCCGCCGCCTGCCGGGCTTCCTAAAGATCGGCGGGGACCTTCGCGCCCAGCCACTTTTCCGAAATGGTGTTCAGCGAGCCGTCGGCCTTGGCGGCAGCGATGATCTCGTTGATCTTGGCGAGCAGCGCCGGTTCGTTCTTGTTGAGACCGACGTAGCAGGGCGAATTGGCGATCAGGAACTTGATCTCCGGCTTCTTGGGCGGGTTTTTGGCCAGGATCGCGGCGGCAATGACATTGCCGGTGGCGATCAGATCGACCTGCCCCGACAGGAAGGCGGAGATGGTGCCGTTGTTATCCTCGTAACGCTTGATGGTCGCGCTGGAGGGGGCGATTTCGGTCAGCTTCAGATCTTCGACCGCGCCGCGCGTGACGCCGATGGTCTTGCCGCCCAGGTCTTCGGCCTTGGATACCGCGACGCCGGCCGGACCGAAGACGCCGTTGAAGAAAGGCGCATAGGCGGCCGAGAAATCGATCACCTTCTCGCGATCCGGGTTTTTCCCTAAGCTGGAGATCACGATGTCCGCCTTCTGGGTCTGAAGGTAGGGAATGCGGTTGGCGCTGGTGACCGGCACCAGTTCGACCTTCACGCCCAACTTGCCCGCGATCAGCTTGGCCATATCGATGTCATAGCCCTGGGGCGCCATATCGGCACCGACCGACCCAAACGGCGGCGTATCCTGCGGTACCGCGACCTTCAGCACGCCCGCCTTGGTGATATCGGCCAGCGCATCGGCATGGGCCATCATCGGCGCAGACAGGGTCGCGGCGGCAGAGAGGGCGATCACGGAAAGGAAGTGCCTGCGCTTCATGGTCGTTTCCTTGAGATAGGGAAAAACCGATGAAAAGCAGGGATCGTGCCAGTTCCTACCCAAACACTCTGAGGAAGGCAGACTTGAGCGCGGCATCAGCCGTCGCCATGTCGGCGGGCTTGCCGAGATCGGCGAGCGAGGTCACGCCATGTTCGCGAATGCCGCAGGGCACGATGCCGGCGAAATGCGAGAGATCCGGCGCGACATTAAGCGCGATGCCGTGAAAGCTGACCCAGCGCTTCAGCCGCACGCCGATCGCCGCGATCTTGTCTTCGCGGGTGAGGACGCCCGTTCCCCGCTGGACCCAGATGCCGACACGCCCCTCGCGCCGCTCGCCGGTCACGCCCAGGATGGCCAGGGTTTCGATCAGCCATTCCTCGAGCGACTGGACATAGGCCCGCACGTCGCGGCCGCGCTCGCGCAGATCCAGCATCGCATAGGCCACCCGTTGGCCCGGCCCATGATAAGTATATTGCCCGCCCCGCCCCGTCTCGTGGATCGGGAAGCGGTTATCGAGCAGGTCATCGGGCTTGGCCGAGGTGCCGGCGGTATAGAGCGGCGGATGTTCGACGAGCCAGATCAGCTCGCCCGCCTTGCCCTCATAAATCTCCTCGGCGCGTTTTTCCATGGCGGCCACGGCCGCCTCGTACTTCAACAAACCAGGCTCAACGCGCCATTCGACCATTCTTCTTGGACCCTTCCCGAACGTCTGATCCGGGAGATAAGACGCCAACGTGACAAGCGCAAGCGAAATGCCCTTGCACACCTCATCGGCTTCTGTTACTTACCCGGCCCACGTCGGGACGAGCTTAGTCCCAACGAGTTCCCTACGCGGTCGTGGCGGAATTGGTAGACGCGCAGCGTTGAGGTCGCTGTTCCCGAAAGGGAGTGGAAGTTCGAGTCTTCTCGACCGCACCATAGGACTTAAAAGGCCCGCTCTCGTAGCGGGCCTTTTGTCATTACGGACCCCCACCTCAAACTTTGCAATGCCTGCTGCGCACAAAGCAGCCAAACGCTCGACGTATCTTGCGCCGTCTCCCCGCATCGTTTAACCAAAACCAGCACATCCGCTGAAGCGGATGAACCAAGCTTACGCGGGAGGGAAGACGAATGGCCGAGGACATCCGGGAAGCGGCGCTGGAATATCACCGCTTACCGACGCCGGGCAAACTGGCGATGGTCGCGACCAAGCCGATGGCAACCCAGCGCGATCTGGCCCTCGCCTATTCCCCCGGTGTTGCCTATGCCTGCACCGCCATTGCCGATGATCCGGCTGAGGCCGTCCGCTATACCAGCCGCGGCAACCTCGTCGCCGTCATCACCAATGGCACCGCCGTGCTGGGTCTGGGCGACATCGGCCCCCTGGCGTCCAAGCCGGTGATGGAAGGCAAGGCCGTCCTCTTCAAGAAATTCGCCGGCATCGATTGCTTCGATATCGAGATCGACGAAAAAGACCCGGCCAAGCTGGTCGAGGTGATCGCCGCCCTGGAGCCGACCTTCGGCGCGATCAACCTGGAAGACATCAAGGCGCCGGAATGCTTCGAGGTTGAAGGCAAGCTGCGCGAGCGGATGAAGATCCCGGTCTTCCATGACGATCAGCATGGCACCGCGATCATCGTGAATGCCGCGATCCTCAACGGCCTGCGCGTGGTCGGCAAGGACATCAAGAACGTAAAGCTGGTGGTGTCGGGTGCCGGCGCCGCCGCGCTGGCCTGCCTCGACCTGCTGGTCGATATGGGCATGCCGCTGGAGAACATCTGGGTCTCTGACGTCGTCGGCGTGGTCTATCAGGGCCGCAACGAGCTGATGGACAAGCGCAAGGAGCGCTATGCCCGCCCGACCGACAAGCGGACGCTCGGCGAAATCATCGACGATGCCGATATCTTCCTCGGCCTCTCCGCCCCCGGCGTGCTGAAGGCCGAGATGGTGAAGCGGATGGCGGCAAGGCCCCTCATCCTGGCGCTTGCCAACCCAACCCCGGAAATCATGCCGGAAGAAGTTCTGGCGGTGCGCGACGATGCGGTGATCGCCACCGGTCGCTCGGACTATCCCAACCAGGTCAATAACGTCCTCTGTTTCCCCTTCATCTTCCGCGGAGCCTTGGACGTCGGCGCGACCACCATCAATGAGGCGATGAAGATCGCCTGCGTGCGCGCCATCGCCGATCTCGCCATGGCGGAAACGTCCGAAGTCGTCGCCAAGGCCTATGGCGATCAGACCCTGACCTTCGGGCCTGAGTTCCTGATCCCGAAGCCGTTTGATCCGCGCCTAATCGTCGAAATTGCCCCGGCCGTCGCCAAGGCGGCGATGGACAGCGGCGTCGCGACCCGCCCGATCACCGATTTCGATGCCTATCGCGAACAGCTGTCGCTGTTTGTCTATCGCTCCGGCCAGGTCATGCGCCCGCTGTTCGAGCGGGCCCGCAACGACAAGAAGCGGGTCGTCTATGCCGAGGGTGAGGAAGAGCGCGTTCTGCGGGCCGTGCAGGTCATTGTCGACGAGAAGCTGGTGCATCCGATCCTGATCGGCCGCCCCAGCGTCATCGAGCAGCGCATCGCCAAGCTGGGGCTGCGCCTCAAGGTCGGCGTCAGCTTCGAGGTTTGTAACCCCGAGAGCGATCCGCGCTACAACGAATATAGCCAGCTCTATCACAGCCTGCTGGAGCGCAAGGGCGTCAGCCCGGATAATGCCCGCACCATCGTGCGTACCCGCACTACCGTGATCGCGGCCCTGATGGTCCGGCGCGGCGAGGCCGATGCCATGATCTGCGGTACCATCGGTCGTTATCACCGCCATATGCAGTATATCCGCGACGTCATCGGCATGGCGCCCGGCGCCACCGGTTGCTACGCGCTGAATACCCTTCTGCTGTCGCGTGGCACCTACTTCTTGTGCGATACCCACGTCCAGCGCGACCCGAGCCCGGATCAGATCGCCGAGATGACCCTGATGGCGGCCGAAGAGATCCGTCGTTTCGGCATCGAGCCCAAGGTCGCCCTGCTCTCGCATTCCAACTTCGGCGGTTCCGACGCCCCGTCGGCCCAGAAGATGCGGGATGCCCTCTCGAAGATCATCGACAAGGCCCCCACCCTGGAAGTCGACGGCGAAATGCACGGCGATGCGGCTTTGTCGGAAGAGATCCGCCAGCGGGTCTTCCCGAACTCGCGTCTCAAGGGCGCGGCCAATCTGCTTATCCTGCCGACGATCGATGCCTCGAACATCGCCTTCAATCTGCTCAAAGTGCTGGGCGAAGGCCTGTCAGTCGGCCCGATCCTGATGGGTATCGCCAAGCCGGCGCATATCCTAACGCCATCGGTTACCGTACGCGGCATCATCAATATGACCGCCGTGGCAGCCGTAGACGCCCAGACCCAGGCCAAGGCCAGCTAAGCCGGCCGAACAGCCATAAGGCAAAAGAGCGCTCTACGATGCCGTAGAGCGCTCTTTTTGCTTTAGGAGGCCAGGGAGGCGGTGAAGTCCGTCACCCGCTGCCGCAGGTCGGCAGATCGGCCCTGCAGCGTGTCAGCGGCCTGGGCAAGGTCCTGGGCGGCGCCTTGCACCTTCTGGGCGGTGGCAGAAACCTCACCCGCCCGTCCGGCAACCGCCTCGGTCCCCTTATTGGCATCGGCGACACCCCGCGCGATTTCCGAGGTCGCGGCCGACTGCTGCTCGACCGCACTGGCAACGGTGGCGGCCAGACGGTTCACTCGGTCGATGGTCTGGGTCACCCGGCCGATCGCGGCAACGGCATTACCGGTCTCGTTCTGGATCGCGACGATCTGTTGCGAGATTTCTTCGGTTGCCTGCGCCGTCTGGTTGGCCAGCGCCTTGACTTCGCTGGCCACGACCGCAAAGCCCTTGCCGGCATCGCCTGCACGGGCCGCCTCGATCGTCGCATTGAGTGCCAGCAGGTTGGTCTGGCTGGCGATGTCCGTGATCAGACCAACGACTTCGCCAATACGCGCTGCAGCGGCCGCCAGGGCCTGCATCGTCGCCTCCGTGGTGCCGGCCTCGCTGGCAGCCTGTTCAGTGATGCGGGCAGCCTCGCCGACCTGGCCTGCGATCTCGCGGATAGACGCCGACAGCTCCTCGGTCGCGGCAGCCACGACACCGACGGTCGAGGCGGTTTCGCCGGCACGGCTGGCAAGATCACTACCGGCAGCCAATGCATCGCGGGCAGCGCCGCCCAAGCCATCGGCTTGGCTACGGGTCTGGCCGGCGACAGCCGCGATCTCGTTGCCAAGGGCGGACATGTTCTGACCGAAGCCTGCAACGAGGGCTGCCAAGGCAGCGCGCTGCTTCTCGGCCTCCTGCGCCGCGGCTTGATCGGTCAGGCGGCGATCAGCGGCGGCGGCGGCCACTTTGCGGAAACTATCGATCGCACGTGCCAACACGCCGACCTCGTCAGTGCGCTCCATGCCCGGTACCTCGGCGCCATACTCGCCCCGCTCGACACCGGCAATCCGATCGGCAAGACGTGTAAACCAGCGGGTTTCGCGACCGACCACAAACCAGAGCACGGCGCCGGCCAGGATCAAGATAACGATACCACCCAGCGACTGTTTCACCAGGATGTTGCGGATCTCGGCCAGGAAACGCGCCTCGGGCACACCGACCGCCATGGCGCCGATCACAGCACCCGACGCATCTTTCAGCGGGTCGTACATCAGGACATAGGGAATACCGGTCACGGGGATGCGGCCGTGATAGCTCTGCCCCTGGCGCATCACGAGATCATAGGCGGGATGGGTACTGGTAAACTTCGATCCCAACACACGCTTGCCGTCGGCGCCCTTGATGGTGGTCGCGACGCGGGTATCGCCTAAGAAGATCGAGATGTCGGTTTCAAGCGACCGGCCGATGGTATCGACCAGTGCCTCGTCATTCGAGAGCGTGTAGGTGCCCACCATCAGCTTGCCGTCCTTGGCGCTAAAGGCGGCGCCCTTATCGGCCATGGCAGCCCGCAGTACACGCATGTTGCGCTCCACGGTTTTCATGCCTTGGCTTTCGAACTCGGCATAGGCCTGCCAGAAACCGAACAGCGTCACGGCCAGAAAGCCCAGGACCAGCACTAGAATGGCCGATGCAATCAAGCGCCCCTTAACCCCGAGGGACACCGATCTTCCTAAAAGTTTCATATCCGCCACTCCCCTATGCGTAACGTGACACTGTAAATTTTCTGTCACACGCAAGAATGGTACCGGCGAATTGTTTCCGTCCTATAAAAATTGAAAGCCGGAATACGCAGAGCGGAATGCAAAAAAAACAGGGCGCCCGAAGGCGCCCTGTTCTAATCGGCCCGGTAAGAAGGGGCAGCCTTGTTAGGCAGCCACTGCTTCTTCGGTTTCTTCGCCCGAGATCGGACCGCTATCGAGGCCCTTGGCTTCGGGATCGCGGTCGACCAGTTCGATGACGGCCATCGGAGCGGCGTCGCCATAGCGGAAGCCGGCCTTCAGGATGCGAGCATAGCCGCCCTGACGGTTTTCGTAACGCTTGGCCAGCACTTCGAAAAGCTTCTTGGTGATGGTCTCGTCGCGCAGTTCGGCAAAAGCCTGACGACGAGCGTGCAGGTCGCCGCGCTTGCCGAGCGAGATGAGCTTTTCGACGATCGGACGCAGGTCCTTCGCCTTCGGCAGAGTCGTGGTGATCTGCTCGTGCTTAATCAGCGCCTGGGCAAGGTTCTTGAACATAGCCTTGCGGTGGCTGCTGGTGCGGTTCAGCTTACGACCGCTCATACCGTGACGCATTTATTTAACTCCTTAACCGGACCTACCGGGCGATAGCTCGTGGGTTTCCGCCCATTGCCGGGAGACCCGGCTTTGGGAATAACGATCAATAGGGTTCTTCGAGACGCTTGGCCAACTCTTCGATATTCTCAGGCGGCCAACCGGTGATTTCCATGCCGAGGTGCAGACCCATCTGAGCCAGCACTTCCTTAATCTCGTTCAGCGACTTGCGGCCGAAGTTCGGCGTGCGCAGCATTTCTGCTTCGGTCTTCTGAACCAGATCGCCGATGTAGACGATGTTGTCGTTCTTCAGGCAATTCGCCGAACGGACCGACAGTTCGAGTTCATCGACCTTGCGGAGCAGGTTCTTGTTGAACGGCAGATCGCTGTCACCGGCTTCGGCGGCAACCGGCTGCGGCTCGTCGAAGTTGATGAAGAGCGACAGCTGGTCCTGCATGATGCGGGCGGCAAGAGCGACCGAATCTTCCGGGGAAACAGCACCGTTGGTCTCGATCCGCATCGACAGCTTGTCATAGTCAGTCTGCTGACCGACGCGGGTGTTCTCGACCTTGTAGGAAACCTTGCGAACCGGCGAGAAGAGCGCGTCGACCGGAATAAGGCCGATCGGAGCATCTTCCGGACGGTTCATAGCAGCAGGCACATAGCCCTTGCCGATGCTGACCGTCATTTCCATCACGATCTTGGCGTCGCGATCGAGAGTGCACAGAACCAGATCGGGGTTCATGACTTCGATGTCGGCACCGGTTTCGATCATGCCGGCGGTAACGGTGCAAGGACCGGTCGCCTTAACGCGGATCTTCTTCGGGCCTTCGCCATGCATACGCAGGGCAAGCGACTTGATGTTCAAGACGATGTCGGTCACGTCCTCACGAACGCCCGCCACCGACGAGAATTCATGCAGAACGCCTTCGATCTGGACGGCCGTAACGGCAGCGCCCTGCAGCGAGGACAACAGGATCCGACGGATCGCATTGCCCAGCGTCAAAGCAAAGCCACGCTCCAGCGGCTCTGCGACAACAGTGGCAACGCGCGCAGGATCATCACCCTGATCGACGGAAAGCTTGTTCGGCTTAATCAGTGCCTGCCAGTTCTTTTGAATCACGGGACGATAACCCCAGTTATGAAATAGCGGAGAGGATCAATCGAGCCTGAACGGCAGAAGCCCCGCCGCGTGGCCGGGAAACTCCGGCCTGCGGCGGGACCGTCGAAACGAGGCGTCAGCAGTCGTCAGACGCGACGACGCTTCGGCGGGCGGCAGCCGTTGTGCGGGATCGGAGTAACGTCACGGATGGACGTAACCGAAAAACCGACGGACTGCAGAGCACGCAGAGCGGACTCGCGGCCAGCACCCGGGCCCTTCACTTCGACTTCCAGAGTGCGCATGCCATGTTCCATCGCCTTACGACCTGCGTCTTCGGCAGCCAGCTGGGCAGCGTACGGGGTCGACTTGCGCGAACCCTTGAAGCCCTTGGTACCGGACGAGGACCAGGCGATCACATTGCCTTGCGCATCTGTGATCGTAATCATGGTGTTATTGAAGGACGCATTCACATGCGCAACACCGGCCGTAATGTTCTTACGTTCGCGGCGACGAATGCGGGTGGCTGGGGCCTTGGCCATCGGCTAAACCTTCTTACTTCTTCTTGCCGGCAATCGGCTTAGCCTTACCCTTGCGGGTACGGGCATTGGTATGGGTGCGCTGACCGCGGACCGGAAGGCCCTTGCGATGACGCAACCCGCGATAGCAGCCGAGATCCATCAGCCGCTTAATGTTCATGGCGACTTCGCGACGAAGGTCACCCTCAACCGTGTAGTCACGGTCAATGAGTTCACGAATCCGCAAAATCTCTTCGTCGGTCAGTTGGTGAACCCGACGCTCGGCCGCAAAGCCCAGCTTCTCGCAGATTTCCTTCGCCTTGGTCGGACCGATACCAAAGATGTAGGTAAGGCCGATCTCAATACGCTTCTGCGTCGGGATGTTCACGCCAGCAATGCGCGCCACGCCACGTTCTCCTCAAGTTTCACTAGGACTAAAGCGCCCAGCGCCGCCATCCGTTTAAGGCGCGGCATTATAGGTCTGTAGTCCGAAGAGTCAATTCACCTTAGCACCGGATTCACGAAGAATCTCTTCGATGGACCCGGTAACGTCTTTTATATCCGCCATACCATTGACGGAGCGCAGAACACCCTTGTTTTTAAAGTAGGGCAGAATCGGCGCGGTTTGGTCGTGATAGACCTTCAGTCGAGTCGACACGGCTTCCACCGTATCGTCAGCGCGACGGACAAACTCCATCCGACCGCACTTGTCACAGACGCCCTCGACCTTGGGCTTTTTAAATTCGTCATGATAGCCTGCGCCGCAATTCTTGCACGAGAAGCGGCCGGTAATGCGCTCAGTTAGAGCAGCATCATCCACCTTCATCTCGATAACGGCATCGAGCTTCAGACCTTTTTCCTTCAGCATATCGTCCAAGGCCTCAGCCTGGCGGACGGTGCGTGGGAAACCATCGAGAATGAACCCGTTCTTGCAGTCGGGCTGCGAGATCCGGTCAGCGATCAGGGCAACCATCACGGCATCCGGAACCAACTGGCCCGCTTCCATGATCGACTTGGCCTGCTGGCCCAGCTTCGACCCCGAGGCGACGGCTGCACGCAGCATGTCACCGGTCGAAAGCTGAATCAGACCGTGCGTATCCTGAAGGTACTGAGCCTGAGTGCCCTTACCGGCCCCCGGCGGTCCCAAAAGGATAATGTTCATCCACGCCTCCCCCGCAGCTTTGATTTCTTGATCAGACCTTCGTACTGGTGGGCCAGCAGATGGCTATGGACCTGGGCGACGGTATCCATCGTCACAGAAACCACAATCAGTAGGCTGGTACCGCCGAAGTAGAAGGGTACTGAATACTGCGAGATCAAAATTTCCGGGAGTGCGCAAATCGCCGCGATGTAGAGAGCACCGAGAACGGTCAAACGCGTCAGAATATAATCGAGATGATCCGCGGTGTTCTTGCCCGGACGAATGCCCGGCACAAAGCCACCGTACTTCTTCAGATTATCCGCCGTTTCGACCGGGTTAAAGACGATCGCGGTATAGAAGAAACTGAAGAAGATGATCAGCGCGATATAGAGGCCGAGATAGAGCGGCGCCCCATGAGCAAGATGCGTCGTGATCCAGCGCAGCCATTCGGGCTGCGAGGCACCGCTCTGGCCCGAGAAGCCAGCAATCGTGGCAGGCAGGAGCAGCAGCGACGACGCGAAGATCGGCGGGATGACGCCAGCGGTATTCAGCTTCAGCGGCAGATGGGAGCTTTCGCCACCGAACATCTTATTGCCGACCTGGCGCTTAGGGTACTGAACCAGAACCCGGCGCTGGGCGCGTTCCATGAACACGATGAAACCGATCACAGCCACGATGACGATCAGCAGCAGCAGGATGAAGGCAGCCGACAAGGCGCCCGTCCGTCCCAACTCCAGCGTACCAGCCAAGGCCTGCGGCAGGTTTGCGACGATACCCGAGAAGATGATCAGCGAAATGCCATTGCCGATGCCGCGGGCGGTGATCTGCTCACCCAGCCACATTACGAACATCGTCCCGCCGACCAGCGTAATCACGGCCGTCGCACGGAAGAACCAGAGGTCGGCCACGGCGCCCGAGCTAACTGCCAGCACGGCCGGCCCATGGGACCCTTGGAAGCTTTCGAGACCCACCGAGATGCCATAAGCCTGGACTGTTGCCAGCAGCACCGTCAGGTAGCGAGTATATTGATTAAGGATCTTGCGACCCGATTCGCCTTCCTTCTTCACCGCTTCCAGCTTCGGGCTGACTGCCGTCATGAGCTGGATGATGATCGAAGCCGAGATGTAAGGCATGATGTTCAACGCGAACACCGTCATGCGCCCAAGGGCACCACCGGCGAGCATGTCGAACATGCCAAGAATACCACCGGCATTCTGGCGGAAAATCTCGTTCAGGACAGACGGGTCGATGCCCGGCAAGGGGATATAGGTCCCAAGCCGGTACACGACCAGCGCAGCCAGCGTGAACCAGATACGATTCTTCAGCTCCGCTGCTTTCGCGAGCGCGCCGAAGTTTAGGTTGGCAGCCAATTGCTCGGCAGCAGAAGCCATCTTTTCCGGAACCGTCAGACTGTTGGAAACAAAAGAAGGTAAGCTGCCGCGTTAAGCGGCAGCTTCCACGGCCGGGAGCGCAACCTTGCCACCCGCCTTTTCGACCGCAGCGATCGCAGCTGCCGAAGCAGCGTCAACCGACACGGAAATCTTAGCCGAAAGCGCGCCCTTGTTTAGGAGACGGATCGGAGCATCGCCAACGCGAACCAGACCAGCGGCCTGGAGCTTCGCACCGTCGATCCCGGCCGCCTGGAGCTTGCCTTCGTCGATCGCCTTCTGGATACGACCCAGATTGACGACCTGATATTCCTTGCGGAAAATATTCTTAAAACCGCGCTTCGGCAGACGGCGATGCAGGGGCATCTGACCGCCTTCGAAGCCGCCGATGGCGACGCCGGTGCGCGACTTCTGACCCTTGACGCCACTGCCCGAGGTCTTGCCCTTGCCAGAACCGATACCGCGACCAACGCGCTTACGGCTCTTCAAGGCCCCGGGATTGTCCCGGATCTCATTGAGCTTCATGGTGTATCCCCTTTAAGAAGCGACGTAAGCCCAAAGGGCCTACGCCTGCTCCTCGACTTTCACCAGGTGGTGCACGGCGCGGATCATGCCACGCACGGCCGGAGTATCCTCCAGCACACGGCTCCGGTGCATCTTGTTCAGGCCCAGGCCTTTCAGCGTATCCCGCTGATAGGCCTCACGGCCGATCGGGCTGCCGATCTGCGTGACCGTAACGGTCTTCTTCTCGACGGTCTTCTCGGTCTTCTTTGCGGCCATGATCCTACTCCTTCACAGCAGCCGCGGCGGCTTCGCCGTCGCGACGACCCAGGATGTCGGCGACCTTCTTACCACGGCGAGCAGCAACAGCACGCGGGCTGTTGGCGGCCACCAGGGCATCGAACGTTGCCTTGATCATGTTGTGCGGGTTGGAGGTACCAAGCGACTTGGCAACCACATCCTGCACGCCGAGGGCTTCGAACACCGCACGCATCGGACCACCGGCGATGATACCGGTACCGGCGCTGGCTGCACGAACGATAACGCGACCGGCACCGAAGTGACCGTGGCTGTCGTGATGCAGAGTGCGGTTTTCACGCAAGGGGACGCGCACCATGTTGCGCTTCGCCTGTTCGGTAGCTTTGCGGATCGCTTCGGGCACTTCACGGGCTTTACCCGATCCATGACCGACGCGGCCCTTGCCATCGCCGACGATCACGAGAGCGGCGAAGCCGAAGCGACGACCACCCTTCACGACCTTGGCAACGCGATTGATACCAACAAGCTTTTCAATCAGCTCGGGTTCGTCGCGGTCGCGCGGCTGGCGGTCGCGCTGCTGACGTTCTTCACGGGCCATGTTTCGCCCTCCTCCTTAGAACGCCAGCCCGCCTTCGCGGGCGGCGTCGGCAAGGGCTTTCACCCGGCCGTGGAACAGATAACCGCCACGATCGAAGACGACCGTCGAAACACCCTTTGCAAGGGCGCGTTCGGCGACCAGCTTGCCGACGACCTTGGCGGCCTCGATATCGGCACCGGTCTTCAGCTTGCCTTTTAGATCTTTTTCGATCGAGGAGGCGGCGGCGATGGTGACACCCTGAACATCGTCGATGATCTGAGCGTAGATGTGTTGGCTCGAGCGGAAGATCGACAGACGCAGACGACCATTGGACGTTGCGCGCAGTCGAGCGCGGACACGCCGCTGACGCCGCTCGAATAGTTCTTTCGGCTTCATCATGGGGGCGTTCCTTACTTCTTCTTGCCTTCTTTGCGGACGATCGTCTCGTCCTCGTACTTGATACCCTTGCCCTTGTAGGGCTCCGGACCACGGTACGAACGGATCTCGGCTGCAACCTGACCGACCTTCTGTCGATCTGCACCCGAAACGACGAGCAGCGTCGGCTTCTCGGCGACGATATTCACGTCTGCCGGGATGTCGTAGACGACGTCATGGGAGTAGCCGAGCTTCAAGGTCAGCTTCTTGCCCTGGACGTCGGCGCGATAACCAACGCCGTTGATCTCGAGCCGACGAGAGAAGCCCTCGGACACACCCTTGACCATATTGTTCAGCAAGGCGCGGGTGGTACCCCACATTGCGCGAGCGAACTTCTCTTCCGACTTCGGCGAGACCGAGATGAGGTTGCCCTCGATCTTGGCTTCGATGTGCGACGAAAGGTTGAGTTTCAGCTCACCCAACTTGCCCTTCGCGACCAGCTCGCCGCCGTTCAGCGTAACGCTGACACCGGCGGGAACGGTCACGGGATATTTACCTACACGAGACATCGGGCGCGCTCCTTAGAAGACACGCGCAAGGACTTCGCCGCCAACATTGGCAGTGCGAGCCTCGGCATCCGACATCACGCCACGCGGGGTCGACAGAATCGCGATACCCAGACCGTTGTAGACCTTCGGAAGGTCTTTGATCTTGGTGTAAACGCGACGGCCCGGCTTGGAGACACGACCGATCTCCTTAATGGCCGGCTGGCCCTCGTGGTACTTCAATTCGACACGCAGTTCGTTGACGCCGGCGCGCACCTCGTGCTGGCTGTAACCACGAATGAAACCTTCGCGTTGCAGCACATCAAGCACGTTGGCCCGCAGCTTCGACGCCGGGGAACTAACCACCGACATCCGGGCATGCTGGGCATTACGGATGCGCGTCAGCATATCCCCAAGGGGATCGCTCATCGCCATATCCAGTTACTCCTATTCTTACCAGCTAGCCTTGACCACGCCAGGAATCTGGCCGGCCGACGCCATTTCACGCAGTGCGATACGGCACAGCTTGAACTTCCGATAGACCGCACGCGGGCGACCGGTGAGTTCACACCGATTCCGGATACGGATCTTCGAACCATCACGCGGAAGCTCCGCCATCTTCAAAGCAGCAGCGAACCGCTCTTCGATCGGGGCAGAACGATCCATCTGGATCGCCTTGAGCTTGCCGCGCTTGGCAGCGAACTTCTTGGACAACGCCTGGCGGCGTTCGTTCTTCTTAACAGCGCTAGTCTTCGCCATCTGCTCTCTCCGTTACGACGCGAACGGCATCTGGAAACCGCGGAGCAGCTCCCGAGCTTCATCGTCGGTCTTCGCCGAGGTCACGATGACGATGTCCATACCACGAATGGCATCGACGCGGTCATAATCGATCTCGGGGAACACGATCTGCTCCTTCAGGCCGAGGGCATAGTTGCCACGGCCATCAAAGCTCTTTGCCGAAACGCCACGGAAGTCGCGAACGCGCGGCAGCGCGATCGTGATCAGACGGTCCAGAAATTCGTACATGCGTTCACGACGCAACGTCACCTTAATACCCAGACCCATGTTCTCGCGGATCTTGAAGCCGGCAATCGACTTCTTCGCGTAGGTCTTGATCGGGCGCTGACCGGTGATCAGAGCGATATCGCCAAGAGCGGCATCAAGCTTCTTGCTGTCGGTGGCTGCTTCGCCAACGCCAACGTTGATGACGATCTTTTCGATCTTCGGAACCATCATCGGGTTCTTATACCCGAACTTTTCGACGAGAGCGGCCTTCACCGACTTCTCGTAGATATCTTGCATACGAGTGGTCATAGCAGGCCTCAAACGTCGATGACCTCGCCGGACTTCTTCGCAAAGCGAACTTTGCGACCGTCGGCGAGAATCTTGTAACCGATACGGGTCGGCTGCTTCGTCTTCGGATCGATGTGCGAAACGTTCGAAATCTGAATCGCAGCTTCTTTCTCGACGATACCGCCGGCAGCCGTCGCCGTCGCGCGGGTGTGCCGCTTGACGATGTTGACGCCGCGGACACGGACCCGGTTTTCCTTGGGAAGGACTTCGAAGACTTCGCCAGTCTTCCCACGGTCGCGACCGGTGGTGACGATCACCTGGTCGCCCTTTTTAATCTTGAGCTTCAGGGACATCACAGCACTTCCGGCGCGAGCGAGATGATCTTCATGAAGTTCTTCGACCGCAACTCGCGCGTTACCGGCCCGAAGATACGCGTACCAATCGGTTCGTTCTGCTTGTTGATCAGAACGGCCGCATTGGTATCGAAGCGGATGGTGCTACCGTCCAGACGGCGAATTTCCTTCGCCGTACGCACGATAACAGCCCGGTGCACGTCGCCTTTTTTGACGCGTCCACGCGGAATAGCTTCTTTCACAGACACCACGATGACGTCGCCGACAGCGGCAAAACGCCGCTTCGAGCCGCCCAGCACCTTGATGCACATGACACGGCGCGCGCCGGAATTGTCGGCAACGTCCAGGTTAGTTTGCATCTGGATCATGGGTTACGCTCCTTTTGCAACCGCAACCGACTCGTCGGTCACGACTTCCCAGGTCTTGGACTTCGAGATCGGACGACATTCGCGAATCTTCACGAAGTCGCCGGCCTTGAAGTGGTTCGTCTCATCATGCGCCGCATACTTCTTCGAGCGCGTGATGAATTTCTTATAGACAGGGTGCATAACGCGACGGGTGACAAGAACCGTAACGGTCTTGTCAGCCTTGTCGCTTACCACCGTGCCTTGCAGAACTCGCTTAGGCATTTAGGTATCTCCAATAGGCGAGCGGCCCTTTTAACGGATCGCAGCCTTTTCCGCCAGCACAGTTTTGATACGGGCGATATCGCGCCGCACCTGCTTGACACGGGCAGTGTTCTCTGCCTGGCCAGAAGCTGCCTGGAAACGGAGGTTGAACTGTTCTTTCTTCAGGTTGACCAGCTCATCCTTGAGCTGGTCTTCCGACTTCGTACGGACGTCAGACGCTTTCATGGCTTAAGCCTCCTCACCGATACGCTGCACGAACTTCGTGCCGACCGGCAGCTTGGCGGCGGCCAGCTCGAAGGCCCGCTCAGCGGTCTCCTTCGGCACGCCGTCCATCTCAAACATGATACGACCCGGCTTAATGCGGGCCACCCAGAACTCGGGCGAACCCTTACCGGAGCCCATACGGACTTCGGCAGGCTTCGTCGATACCGGAACATCCGGGAAAACGCGGATCCAAACACGACCCACGCGACGGATATGACGGGTCATCGCACGACGGGCCGCTTCGATTTGACGAGCGGTGATGCGACCGGGTTCCAGTGCCTTCAGGCCAAACGACCCGAAGGAGAGCTGGGTACCACCCTTGGCATTGCCGTGGATGCGGCCCTTGTGGGCCTTACGATACTTAGTGCGCTTCGGCTGCAGCATTGTTCAAGTCCTCAATCGTTCAGCCGGCCGCTCAGCGAGCGGGCTGCTGTTCGAGGGCGCGCTTGTCCTGCGCCATCGGGTCGTGCGTCAGCACTTCGCCCTTGAAGACCCAAACCTTGACACCGCAGGTGCCGTAGGTGGTCTTCGCGGTACCAACGCCGTAATCGACGTCAGCGCGCAAGGTGTGCAACGGCACGCGGCCTTCGCGATACCATTCCATGCGGGCGATTTCCGCGCCGCCCAGACGACCGGAGCAATTGATCCGGATGCCAAGGGCGCCGAGGCGCATCGCCGACTGGACTGAACGCTTCATCGCACGGCGGAAAGCCACACGACGCTCGAGCTGCTGAGCAATGCTTTCGGCCACGAGCTTCGCGTCGAGTTCCGGCTTGCGGATTTCGACGATGTTGAGGTTGACCTCACCACCCGTGATCTTCTGCAGTTCCGACTTCAGCTTCTCGATGTCGGCGCCCTTCTTCCCAATCACGACGCCCGGACGGGCGGCGTGAATGGTGATGCGGGCCTTCTTGGCCGGACGTTCGATGACCACACGGCTAATACCAGCCGAGGACAGACGATCCATAAGGAACTTACGGAGCTTCAGATCCTGGTGCAGCAGAACGGCGTAATCGCGGTTGGCGTACCAGCGCGAATCCCACGTCCGGTTGATACCCAGACGCAGACCGATCGGATTTACTTTTTGACCCATCAGACGGTCTCCTCGCGCTCACGAACCACGATACGCAGATGCGCATACGGCTTCTCGATGCGCGATGCACGACCGCGAGCGCGGGCATGAAAACGCTTCAGCTCGAAGCTCTGACCGACGCTCGCCTCTTTGATGTAGAGACGATCGACGTCCAGCTGGTGATTATTCTCAGCGTTGGCAATTGCCGACTGCAGAGCCTTCTTCACGTCCTGCGCAATGCGCTTCGTGCTGAAGGTCAGCTCGGCAAGGGCGACGTTCGCCTTCTTACCACGAATGAGCTGAGCGACCAGGTTCAGCTTCTGCGACGAAACACGCAGGTTGCGGACCACAGCCATCGCTTCGGTGTCGGCGAGTTGCCGTGGCAAGGCTTTCTTGCTCATGACTACTTCCTCTTCGCCTTCTTGTCGGCAGCGTGGCCGTAGAACGTGCGGGTCGGCGAGAACTCACCGAACTTGTGCCCAATCATGTTCTCGTTAACCAGCACCGGGATGAACTTCTGGCCATTGTAGACGCCGAAGGTCAGACCAACGAATTGCGGCAGGATCGTAGAACGACGCGACCAGATTTTGATCACTTCGTTGCGACCCGAAGCACGCGACTTGTCGGCCTTCTTCAGGAGGTAACCGTCGACAAACGGGCCCTTCCAAACAGAACGCGCCACGGTAGGGCTCCTTTACTTCGCACGCCGGCGGACAATAAGCTTGTCCGTCGACTTGTTGCTACGGGTCTTCTTGCCCTTGGTGGGCTTGCCCCACGGGGTAACCGGATGACGGCCACCAGAAGTGCGGCCTTCACCACCACCGTGCGGATGATCGACCGGGTTCATGGCAACGCCACGAACGGTCGGACGAACGCCCAGCCAGCGCTTACGACCAGCCTTACCGTAGTTGATGTTCTGCTGATCCGGGTTCGACACCGCACCGACAGACGCCATGCACTCGCCGCGGATCATACGCAGCTCGCCCGAGGCCAGACGCAACTGGGCATAACCCTGGTCACGGCCAACGAGCTGAGCGTAGGAACCAGCAGCACGAGCGATCTGACCACCCTTGCCGGCCTTCATCTCCACATTGTGGACGATGGTGCCAACCGGGACGTTCTTCAGAGGCATCGCATTGCCCGGCTTCACGTCGGTCTTCTCGCCCGAAACGACGGTGTCGCCAACCTTCAGACGCTGCGGCGCCAGAATGTAAGCCACTTCGCCGTCCTGATACTTGATCAGGGCGATGAACGCGGTGCGATTAGGATCGTACTCGAGGCGTTCAACGGTCGCCGGCACGTCGAACTTGCGACGCTTGAAGTCGACCAGACGATAGCGACGCTTGTGACCGCCACCGATGCTGAATGCCGTGATACGGCCCGTGTTGTTACGGCCGCCGGACTTCGTCAGACCTTCGGTCAGAGTCTTTTCCGGCTTGCCCTTCCACAACTCCGAACGATCCACCAGCACCAGCTGGCGGAGGGACGGCGTAATGGGCTTAAAAGTCTTGAGCGCCATGGCCTCAGACCCCCGTCGTCAGATCGATCGTCTGGCCTTCGGCCAGGGTCACCATCGCCTTTTTGAAGTCCGAACGCTGGCCGGGACGGCCGCGGAACAGCTTCTTCTTGCCCTTGGTGGTCGTGGTGTTGACCGCCTGGACCTTCACACCGAAGACCATCTCGACCGCAGCTTTGATCTGCGGCTTGGTGGCTTCAACGCGAACCTTGAACGTAACCTGGTTGAACTCGGTCACGCGGGTCGCTTTTTCGGTGATAACCGGCGACAGAATGATGTCGTATGCCGCTTCGCGGCTCAGCTTGACTGCACTCATTTCAGGCGAGCCTCCAGCGACTCGACAGCGGCCTTGCTGAGGACCAGCGTGTCACGACGGAGAATGTCGTACACATTGGCGCCCTGCTGCGGCAGCACGTCGATGTTCTTGATGTTCCGGGCTGCCAGAGAGAAGTCTGCAGTCAGCTCGGGGCCATCGATGAACAGAACAGACTTCCAACCGTTCTTGGAGAACGACAGGGCCAGTTCCTTCGTCTTGGCAACACCAGCAAAGTTGTCGACGACAATCAGCTTGCCGTCAGCAGCCTTGGCCGACAGTGCAGTCTTCAAGCCAAGCTTGCGGACCTTCTTGGGCAGCGAGAAGCCATGGTCGCGAACGACCGGCCCGAAGATCACCGCGCCACCACGGAACTGCGGCGAACGCAGCGAACCCTGGCGAGCATTACCGGTGCCCTTCTGGTTGTACGGCTTCTTGGTCGTGCCTTGAATGTCAGCGATGCCCTTGGTCTTATGAGTACCAGAGCGGCGCTTGGCGAGCTGCCAATTCACGACACGCGAGAGAATGTCTGCACGCTTTTCCAGACCGAAAATCTCATCGGCCAGATCGATCGTGCCGACTTCCTCGGCTTTCATATTGTGGAGCTTGTACTTCATCGTTAGTTCCCCGCCTCGGCAGCAGCGGCCTTGAGAGCGGCCGGCATCGGCACGCCATCGGGCAGCTTGCGCTTCACCGCGTCACGGACGATGACAAAGCCACCAGCCGAGCCCGGAACGGCGCCCTTAACCATGATGAGGCCACGCTCGGCGTCGGTCGCAACCACCTGCAGATTCTGCGTGGTGACGCGCACGTCGCCCATGTGACCGGCCATCTTCTTGCCCTTGAAGGTCTTGCCCGGATCCTGACGGTTACCGGTAGAACCATGCGAGCGATGCGACACGGACACACCGTGCGAGGCGCGAAGACCACCAAAGTTGTGGCGCTTCATGCCGCCGGCGAAACCCTTACCAACCGAGGTACCGGTCACGTCGACGAACTGACCCGAGAGGAAATGCTCGACCGACAGTTCGGCACCAACGTCCAGAAGAGCGTCGGCAGTGACACGGAATTCGGCCAGCTTGCGTTTCGGCTCGACACCGGCGCGCGAGTAGGTCTCGCGCTGGGCTTTATTGACGTTCTTCACTTTGATCGAGCCGACACCGAGCTGAACGGCGTTGTAGCCATCCTTGTCTTCGGTGCGAACGGCGACGACCTGGCAGGCGTCAACCTTGAGGACCGTGACGGGGACGTGTTCGCCCTCGGCACTGAAGATCCGGGTCATACCCATTTTCTGGGCGATCAGACCAGACCGCTTCATCTATCGATCCCCCGATTACAACTTGATCTCGACGTCGACACCCGACGCCAGATCCAGTTTCATGAGAGCATCGACGGTCTGCGGAGTCGGGTCGACAATGTCGAGCATGCGCTTGTGAGTGCGCACTTCGAATTGTTCACGGCTCTTCTTGTCGATATGCGGCGAACGGTTGACCGTGAAGCGCTCGATCTGGGTCGGGAGCGGGATCGGACCACGAACGCGGGCGCCAGTGCGCTTTGCCGTGTTGACGATCTCGCTGGTCGACTGATCGAGAACGCGATGGTCGAACGCCTTCAGCCGAATGCGGATGTTGGTGCTGTCCATTTTGTCTCTCTCCGGCTGGGTGCCCGGGGATCACTGTGATCCGCGGGCCCTATCAGCCAAGGTTCTACAAGTTCTGGCGTCGTGTATCGCCCAGAGCGTCAGGCGATGATTTTGGCGACGACGCCGGCGCCGACGGTACGGCCGCCTTCGCGGATTGCGAAGCGCAGACCTTCGTCCATCGCGATGGGGGCGATCAGTTCGACGTCCATCGAGATATTGTCGCCGGGCA